>PVMK01126734.1_pt1 | contig 47317 bp, 53 predicted proteins | sample 1853481 | NCBI WGS metagenome assembly PVMK01 (sample SAMN08533507, study PRJNA380276) | Marine sediment metagenome, whole genome shotgun sequencing project.
TACTCGCTGTTCTCATCATCTCTTTGCTCTTCGATGCCCCATTGCGAGACATTGCGAATCCGTTCGAGACACCGAATCCAGAGAAGGCCCCTTGGTACTTTGCTGCGCTCCAGGAATTGCTGTCGCACTTCCATCCGCTCGTAGCCGGGGTTCTCGTCCCTGGAGCCATCGTGATCGGGATGGTGGCGTTGCCGTACATCGATCGGAATCCAGCCACCTCAACGCCGCTTCGCAAGGTCGCAGTAATCACGTTCACGACGTTCCTGGTCCTGTGGATCGTCCTGACCATCATCGGTTTTGCTTTCAGGGGTCCCAACTGGGGATGGGTATGGCCGTGGGTCGAATGGCATGGAGAACTATGAGCAGCGAAAAGAAATCCGAGCCGGACGCTCCACGATTGCGACTTGTGGGTCGGCGCACGTTGCTCACGCGTGCGTGGCAGGCAGGACTGGTGCTGATAGGCGTCGCCGGACTGTGGACCTCTCGACATCCTGCGTTCGGTCGCCGCATCGGGGCTCGCGTCATCAAGACGATCCCAGAGTCAGAGATCACGGAGGTTCCGGTGTACGTTCGGAGCGCTCAAACCTATCTCCATGAGGTCGATGGCGAAGTGGTCGCGCTGTGGCAGAAGTGTCCGCACCTTGGCTGTCGCGTCGCGTGGTGCGAGTCGTCGCGCGAATTCGAGTGTGCGTGCCACGGCTCCACGTTCAACCGGCTCGGTGAGGTCCGGTCCGGCCCATCCCCGCGCGGAATGGACAAGTTCGAGGTGATTGTCGGTGGTGAGGTCATAGAGGTCGACACAGGATCGGTAGTCGAAGGCGCGCCGCCTGGAACCGAGTCGATCGACGAGCCTCCGCAAGGTCCGCCGTGTTCGGGGCATGCAACATGAGCGAGAGACCCATACGCGCGGACATGGAGAGATCCACGCGGCATTGGATGTGGGCGGGGGTGATCTTGATGGCCCTCTTCATCACAGTGTTTCCCATCTACAAGATCTACGAGCCTGCGCAAAGGGCGGAGGCTCGCGAGTCACAGGCCGCGTTCCTGGCCGCGGCCGGTGGCGAGCTCTTCGACGTGGAATGTTCTTCGTGTCACGGACCGCGCGGGATCGGAGCACTTGCACCGGCGATCGGATCGAAGAACTTCCTTGAAAGCGTTCAAGACACCCAGTTGTTCTATCTAATAGCGCTTGGTGTTCCTGGGACCGAGATGGTTTCGTATTCGTCGGACTACGGCGGAATCATGACGTCGACGGAGATCGAATCGATCGCGACATACCTCCGGTCGCTCGAAGAGGATGCTGAGGCCAACTCCATCTGGAGAACGCCACTCGCTGATCTGAACCTGACGGGGGAGGAGCTCTTCGGACTGGCATGCACCCAGTGTCATGGTCGCGACCGGCTCGGCATTGAAGATGTGGGACCAGACATAAGTTCGACATCGTTGACGATGGAAGAGAGCGACGAGTTTCTCTTCGGCCGAATCCATGATGGGCGCAAGGAGATGCCGCGCTTTGGCGGCGTGTTGACGGACGACCAGATCTTGGCTGTCATCTTGTACTTGAGAGACGGGACCATGACAACCACCACCACCACGATGACCGTGGTTGGTGATACTCCGCCACCGCCATCTGAGCCATCGGCAGATGAGGCCGCGCTGTTGGCTATCGGCAAGGAGATCTTTGACGTATCAGCCGGCGGCGAGGGATGCGCCGCGTGCCATGGCTTTGATGGGCAGGGAACGAAGGACGGCCCGAACATCATCGGCTCATCCAAGTCTGCGATCAAGGGCGCAATGGGAGGCGGAAATCTCGATATGGAGGACGTCAAGCTGAACTCCGAGCAACTGGCAGCCGTCTACCTCTACTTGTCAACACTGCGGCCGTAGCTGGCTGGGTCCGCGGCCAGTCTCAACTCCTGTTGATCTGCCCGCTGCTACGGCGCTACCACGGGTAGGCCCGCGGCGTACCACTCGACGATACCGCCGTCGACTTCCGTGACTTCTGAGAAGCCGAGATCGGCGAATATCCCCATCGCCTGGCCGGAGCGGTTGTCGGATCGGCAGTAGACGACGTAGTGGGCGTCCTTGTCGAGCGAATCAAGTTGAGATGCGAAGTCAGCCTCGTAGAAGTCGATGTTGACCGCACCCTCGATGATTCCGGCGGCATATTCCTCGGGTGTTCGTATGTCGAGCACGATGACATCAGAGTCGCTTGCGATCACCTCGGCGGCATCGGTTGGTGTGACAGTGGTGAGTGCCCCGTCGGCAGTTGAGCATCCTGCAACGAGGAGCGCTCCGGTTGCGAGCAATGCAGCGAGCAATCTGACTGGTGTGTTCATGTCAGCTTCCCTTCTTTGTGGGAAGGCCTGCGTGTCCCCATGCGTTCACTCCACCCTTGACGTTGAGCGCCTCGATCCCATGGCGGTTCATGATCGATGTGGCTCTCTTCGAGCGGCTTCCGGTCTGGCAGATCGCAAGGACCTGCTTTCCTTCAAGACTCTTCAATCTGCTGTCGAGCGACGCCAGGCTGATGTACGTGGCTCCGATGGCGTGCCCCGTCTTCCATTCGTCCTTCGTGTGTACGTCGACGATGACGTACCCGTCATTCTTCACCATCTCGGTCGCAGTGACGACGTCAACGGCCTTGCTCTTGCGGCCGAACATCAGAGAAGCCCCAGGGCTTTGACGCCGCCATCGAGCGATGCTGCATTCTCGAAGCCGATGGATGTGAGCCATTGTGCTCCCGCAGTGCTGCGCACACCGGTCGCACATACGAGCAGGACGGCTCGGGTCGGATCCATCGTGGCCACGGCCGTTGGGAGGTCGTTGAGTGGAAGGCGCTCCGAGCCGGGGAGGGTTCCGCGTAGCCACTCTTTCGGCTCGCGAACGTCGATAACGACAGCATTGTTCGCCTCTGCCCACGTGGCCCACTCCTGTGCGGGAACGTGTGTGATCGCCAATTCTGTTGGTGGTTGTGGCATGCGGTCCCTCCGTGGGGGGTATACCAGGGGGGGTATACTAGGCTGGTCGTGATCATACCGATGCGGAACAGCCAGTGCGCATCGAGCCGGTGGATCGACGAACGAACGCGACGTCCCGATAGGTGGAACACATGATGAACATACCAACCGATGATCGCGATCTGATCATCAAGAGGCTTCGACGGGTCGAAGGTCAACTCCGAGGACTCCAGGCGATGGGTTCTGAGGGGCGAGATTGCAGCGCCACCCCCACACAGTTCACAGCCGCGAGCAGGGCACTCGACAAGGCAGCGTTTCGGTTCTTCTCCGCAACGTATGAACAGTGCAAACTGCGCCCGGTTGAGGCTGACGAGAACGGGTACACATCTGACGAGCTTGAGAAGATGTTCCTCAGACTCGCCTGAGCTTCTTCGACTCCACAGAAGTTTCTGAGATTCGATGTGACCGATCCGTTGGCCTTCGCGTCAGTACCCATGAATCCCACCAATACGGTCACATCGCAAAGGTCAGAGGGTAGGTTCTCTCAACTGACAGGGATCAAACCGGCCCGGGGACAAGACTCCCACCATCCTGTCCCCGGGCTGCACCTCGACTCCACACGAAGGTCACACGATGTCATCGTCAGCCCCAAGGTGCTCTACTACACGGGCTCTCACTGTTCCGCCTGGCGACGGGCGAGCGGGCTGTTCGTCGTAGCGTTGCGGCAGCGATCGCGGCGACGGGGTTGTGGCCGTGCAGCCGGTTGTTGTCGTCGGCGCCCTGGGCTTTGTAGCGTATGCCTTCACAGATTGGCTTCCGAGGCTCAGACGCTGAATATCCGGGTGCCGCGTATACATGTCATAAAGGACGCTCCATGACGGACGTGAGATCAACGAAGACGAAGAGGACGGGATGGGCGTTCGTGTTGGCCCAATTCGCCCTGATCGGCCTCATGGTCATCCTGCCTCGAGAGGTTCACTACGTCGCAGGCGATCTATGGCGGTTGATCGGCATGGCATTGATGGCGGCAGGAGCAGCCGTTGGTGTCTGGTCGGCGGTATTCCTCGGTCGAGGGCTCACCCCGACCCCGGTTCCCAACGGAGCAACTGAACTGGTCACTCGCGGCCCGTATCGCTATGTGAGACACCCCATGTACGTCGCCGTGCTGCTCTTCATGTCCGGGGTTGCCATCCGATCTGGCTCGTGGCTTGCGTGGCCACTTCTGATCGGTCTCTTCGTTCTGTTCCATGTGAAGGCCCGATGGGAAGAAGGGCAACTGCAGGAGGTGTTCCGCGGGTACGACGCATACATGGGCCGGACACCGAGATTCGTGCCAGGGATGAAGACCTAGCTGTCGCCACGGACGACTGCGAACCGCTCTATCGTCGACCCAATGGATGCGACGAGTACCCCTATTGCTGAGACTCCCTCGACGGCGTCGCTGTTCCGCGAGTTCGCTGATGGCGTGTACACACTCGCATATCGAATCCTGGGAGACCGTCACCTCGCCGAGGACGCCGTCCAAGAGACGTTCATCAAGGTCATGAAGAGCTTGCACACCTATCGGGGGGATGGGCCGCTTGCGGGCTGGCTGTACCGGATCGGCTATCGGGAGACGATCGCGATCGCACGGCGGCGCCGAGATCAGCCGATGGACGTCGAACTCCTCAGCCGCGAACTCGAGCCTTCCGTCGAGAACGTAGAGAAGAGCGTTGTCGAGCGTGAGCTCGCAGCACGACTCGACAAGGCGATCGGCTCGTTGACCGATCCGCTTCGTGGCGCCTTCGTTCTGCGGGACATCGAAGGTCTGTCGACCGCCGAGGTCGCGACCGCACTTGAGATCTCAGAATCCGCCGTCAAGATGCGCCTTGCTCGCGCCAGAGAGGCGCTCAGGGTCGAACTGCAGGAGTACTTGCTATGAAACTGACCTGTGACGAACTCGACACGCTGCTCTCCGAGTTCATGGACGGAACCTTGACGACTGAACAAGAGCAGGCGGCCGGTGAGCATCTTGCTACCTGTCGGCAGTGCAGCGCCGAGCTGAGCCAGCTGCAAGGAGTCGGCGAGCTCTTCCGCCTCCACGGACGGATGGAGCTCTCGCCAGAGGCCAGAGATCGCATCGAGAAGGCGATAGGGCTGGCGTAGTCGGGAGCCGGAGGCTCCCTCCAGACCCGCTCGCTTCGCTCGCTGACAGACAACAGACCACAGACCCGCTCGGCTCCGCCTCGCTGACAGACCAGCAGTCTTCGTCCCCCTTTCAAGGGGGACGGGCGAGCGGAGCGAGCCAGGGGGATGTTGCAGTTCGGACTTCGGACTTCGGACTTCGGACCGGCTTGGGAATGATGCGTTCAAGGGTCTTGTTGTCACGTGTAGTACTTGTGTAGCCATGGGAGAGAGATATGGGCATCGAGCAAACTGAAACGTCTGACGCTGCGCGCTCTGGTCCGGTTCTGGGCTTGATGGAGCTTGGGTTTCAGTGGCAGGGGCTTGATCCGTTCATCATGACGATGCACCACATGGACCACTACCCGGAGGGCCAAGAGGACCAGGGACCCGATGCATCGCTTGCGGGGAGGCGGATCGGGTCCGACTTCTCCGGAACTGATGGCTGGAGTATGTACCACGGTGAGCGGGTTCCCGGCTTCCCCCAACATCCGCACCGGGGTTTCGAGACCGTCAGCGTTGTTCGACAGGGCTACATCGATCACTCGGACTCGCTCGGCGCAACGGCGCGATACGGCGGTGGCGATGTCCAATGGTTGACGACGGGCTCGGGCATCCAACACGCAGAGATGTTTCCACTCATCCACGACGACAAGGAGAACCCGCTGGAGTTGTTCCAGATCTGGCTGAACCTTCCTCCCGAGTCGAAGATGGTGCCCGCCCACTTCTCGATGCTGTGGTCTGAGGACATTCCCACCGTGGAGCCCGCCGAGGGCGTGAGCATCGACGTCATCGCCGGTGAACTCGCCGGTCACGTTCCACCATCGGCACCGCCCGATTCGTGGGCATCTCATGAGAAAGGCGACATGGCGATCTGGCTGATCAGGCTCGAGGCCGGCGCATCATGGACGATCCCTGCCCACGCGTCGGGGCTCAACCGCATGCTCCACTTCTTCGAAGGCGGAGCCGCCCGCATCGGTGACGTCGATATTGCAAACGGCGTCGGTGCCAAGCTCGCGTCAGATGTTGATGCGGTGATCGTCAACGGTGATGAGGCTTCGGAGTTCTTGTTGTTGCAGGGGCGCCCGATAGGTGCTCCTGTCTTCCAGTTGGGCCCGTTCGTGATGAACACGCCAGAAGAGTTGCAGCAGGCATTCGACGACTACCGATCTACCGGATTCGGGGGTTGGCCGTGGTCGCGTGTCGACCCCGTCCACGATCGGACGGAGGGCCGCTTTGCGCTGCATGCGGACGGCAAGGTCGAGCACAGGGACATGCAGTCGATCGCTTCCGACTCCCTCTAGACCCATTCGGCTCGGCGTCGCTGACAGGCAATAGACCTCAGACCTCAGACCTCAGACCTCAGACCTCAGACCTCAGACCTCAGACCTCAGACAGTTGACCAGGAGTCGGGTTCTGGTGTCCGCGATCCGATATTGGGTTCTCAAGTCTGCGGGCCCTGTGTTCTAGGCTCCGGTCGGCGACAGCGGACGACAAGGAGTGACGTTGGCCGACATCAGCGCACGCCTGTTCTCCGACGATGGCAAGTATCTCGATCGATTCGGACTCGTGCTCGGATTGGCCGTGCTCTCGGCTTCGATCCCTTTGCTCGTCGACATTGACGATCCGACATCATCGGCGTGGTCAGAGATCGGATAGCTTGCCGTGACGCTGACCGTCGGTCTTACGCTCACTGCCGCTTTTCGCACGTCGGGCGTTGCACGCAGAGCCCGCCTCATCGGAGACATCGTCGTGTGGGCAACGATCGGCGGCGTGCTCGTGATCGCAGTATTCGATCGCTTCGTCGGTTTCGGTATCGGTGGAGCGGAGATCGGCCTACCGAGCCCGATGTGGGCTCTTCTCGCCCTGTTGGCCCCGGTCCTCGTGTTGCGTCGCGTCATGATGCAGCAGGTTGTCTCCTCAGACACCTTGCGCGGGGCGATAGCGGTCTACCTCCTCGTCGCTGTTGCGTTCAATTACACGTTCCTGTCGGTCAGCGGGCTGACCGGTGCCCTCTTCTTCGAGATTCCGCAGCCAACGACGGCGTTCATGTACTTCTCTCTCGCGACGATCACAACGGTTGGGTATGGCGATCTCTCCGCCGTGACCGAGGCGGGTCGATTCCTGGCATCTGCAGAGGCGTTCATCGGCCAGGTGCTGCTCGTCGTGGTTGTGGCGAGACTCGTCAGCCTGTATGGCTTGCCGAACAGGGGCCGGTTGGCCGAAGCCGCTCCGGACAGCGATTCACAGACCGGCTGACCACGGCCCGCTCGTAGCGGTCTAGCCTTGTTGTGAATCGACTTGGAGAAGGAAGAATGCCCACACCACACATCTCTGCACCCGGTGGTGCTTTCGCTGAGGCGATCCTGCTGCCAGGTGATCCTCTGAGAGCGAAGCACATCGCAGAGACACTGCTCGATGACGCCGTCGAGGTGACCAGCGTGCGCAACATGCTCGGTTTCACCGGTACGTACAAGGGTATGGACGTATCGGTTATGGGAACCGGCATGGGTGTTCCGTCGGCATCCATATACATCACTGAGCTGATCCGGTCCTACGGCGTCAAGCGGCTGGTGCGCATCGGGTCGTGTGGAGGAACGTCTGAGGATGTTGCAATCCGCGATCTGGTACTCGCGATCGGTGCCTGCACAGATTCGGGTGTGAACCGCGCCCGCTACGGGGGCTGGGACTATGCAGCGACAGCGGACTTCGGACTACTCAAGGCGGCAGCAGGCGTGGCCGAGGCGAAGGGTCAGACCGTTCACGTCGGCAACGTTCATACGACGGACAGCTTCTACAACCCTGTCGCCGATGCGCTTGCGACAATGCAGCGCATGAACGTGCTCGCCGTTGAGATGGAAACCGCTGGACTCTATGGGATCGCAGCCGAAGAGGGTGTCCGTGCCCTTGCGGTCATGACCGTTTCTGATCATCTGATCACACAGAGCGAGACGACGTCCGAAGAGCGTGAGTCGACGTTCGACGACATGGTTGTGCTCTCGCTCGATGCTCTCGTCGAGGACGCTGCGTAAGCGTCATGGCGATGAAGGTCCCATCTCAGACGGGCAGCCGACCGGAGGATTCGGCGGTGTCGACGAGGCCCTGGACACATGATGATGCGGCCTGGTACATCGACCATCTGGATGGTGACATCGGTCGATGGACGCTCGAGAACGTGAATGTAGAAGAAGAAGCCTGGCGCGAATCAGTGGCGAGAAGCTCGGCCACCGGATCCATCTGGCATGCCATCGAGTGCTGCGGCCAGCCGGTAGGCAACATCAAGGCCGTGCCGATGAGCGACCACATAGCGATCTCCTATTGGATCGCGTTGGAGGAACGTGGCAACGGATACGCCTCTGAGGCGCTCGCAACGATGACCCGTCGTGCCGTCGACAGTGGATGGGGGAGGCCGATCGAGCTTGAGATCCACCCTGACAACGAAGCTTCCATCGGTACAGCGACACGGGTCGGCTATCGCTTCCACGAGATGCGTGACTCCTGTAACGCGTGTTCGGACGACACGGGTAAGTCGGCGATCTATCGGTGGCCCGCGTGAGCAAAGCCGCCATGCTTTGCGCGAGATCGACGTACTGTTCGGTCCGGGAAAGGATCAGGCTATGAAGACATTCACCGTTACGTACGACTATCTCTGTCCGTTCGCACGGATTGCAAGCGAGTCCTTGGTCGATGCCGTCACAGCCGGGGCTCCCTACGAGGTGACGTTCAAGCCGTTCTCCCTTGCACAGAACCATCTGGACGACGATGCAGTTGCCGTGTGGGATCGAGGCCCGTCCGACGAGCAGGGCCGCGGAGTTCTCGCCCTGCTCTGGTCGCTTGCCATTCGTGACGGTTTCTCGGAGTCCTTTCTCGAATTCCACAAGTCGCTGTTCAACGCAAAGCACGATGATCTCGTGGATATCGGAGACGAGGTCGTGTTGCGCGACATTGCTACGACGGTTGGCCTTGACGCCGATGCCGTAGCGGCTGCGGTGGAAACCGGCGTGCCGGCGAAGACGCTTGCGGCTGAGCACACCGCCTTGGTTGAGGATCTCGGCGTGTTCGGCGTGCCAACGTTCATCGCTGGAGAAGAGGCCGTGTTCGTGCGGTTCATGGAACGGCACAAACTCGATGATCTCGACAAGGTCATCGACATGATCTCGTGGACGAACGTGAACGAGTTCAAGCGCTCCAGGATCCCGCGTTAGCCGATCTCTCGTAGGCTGGTCCCATGAAAGAGACCAAGGTTGCCACACCGCGTGAGATGCGCGACATGGTCGCAGGGACCCGAACAGACGATCCGTCATGGTTCGATTACGACACCGGGACCGTTTCTCCCGACCAGTTGACCGGACTGCTCGCCGAGCATCTGTCCGAGACGCGGCGAGCAGTGATCGAGACAGTTCTCGACGGCCGAACCGAGAACGTGGCGGTTGTCGTTGAGGGGATGGTCGATGTCGGCAATGTGTCAGCGATTCTCAGGACTGCCGATGGATGTGGGATCCAGAGGGTTCACGCGATCGACAGTGCGGGGAAGTACAAGCGATCGAAGAGAACAACCCGTGGAGCAGACAAATGGGTGGACAGGTACCGCTGGGAGTCCACGGACGAGTGCTTCGAGCACCTGCGCGGCGACGGGTACCGGATCATCGCCGCCGACGTCGGGCATGACGCCGTCCCTATCTCGGAGGCCGATCTGACAGACAGATGTGCGGTCGTATTCGGAAACGAACTCGATGGCCTCTCAGCTTCCGCTCGAAACGGCGCTGACGCCGTGGTCACTGTTCCCATGGAGGGTTTCGCCGAGAGCTTCAATATCTCCGTCGCCGCTGCGATAGCGTTGTACGAGGTTCATCGACAGCGGGTGGCCAGGTACGGGGTGTCGGGCGACCTGTCTTCCGAGGCTCGGTCGAGGATCAGGGCTGTGTGGTACGCAAAGACGGTGACCAATTCGAAGATCGTGGTCGAACACAAGCTCTCGGGTGGTCAACCTTCGTAGCGGATGAAGTTGATGTCCTTGTGGGTGCCCTCGCTCACGGTCCAATAACTGAGATCGCTGTCGATGGCGATCGATTCTCCTTGCCGCTCCTCAGGGTGCGGCGCCTCGCATGGTTCCGCGGCGAGGGCTTGTGCGACTGTCTGGCCTTCGGTGCGGTGCCACATCCACACCGTGTTGTAGCCGCGGAAGACGATGAGTGAGCCGTCGGCGCTGATGTCTGCTCCGGACACCTCGGCATCGAGGAAGAGTGTCGCCACCAACTCCATCTGGGCTGCTCCGTCAACGAGTTCGATCGAGCCCCGGTATACGAAGGCTTCTGTCCGCGACTTCGTGATCACGTATACCGCTGGATCGACCGGATCGATGAACAGTGCTTCCGCGTTGAAGGTCCCGTCGGGATACGAAAGGGCTATCGGTGCCGAGCTTGGGAATGCCCCTGACAGCTCAGCGGGGTCGATGTCCTCGACACGGTGAAGCGTGATCAGGCCGTCCCTGATATCGAAGTTGTCGCCTATGTCGCCCACGTAGATGAAGTTTCCGATTCCGTTGGCGTCGGGACCGGCAGCGATGTCCTCCCAATCGAAGGCAAAGGCGTTCGGGATCTCGAAGATGCCGAGATCCGACCCGTCCGTGCCGAGCGCATAGAGGCGTGGGCCATCACGAGAGTCGTTGTGCGCCCAGAGGACCCCGGGCGTGGTCCTGCTGTACGCCAGGCCGGATGCCTCAACGAGGTCCGCACTCGCCACCGCACCGGTGACCTCGATTGTCGAGTACAAGTCGCAAATCGCCAGTCCGCTTGGAACAACGAGTGTCGGCGTGACCGAAGCGACCCCAGGCGTGGTGGATGTCGCCGTGGCAACGGTCGTCGGTCTGTTGTCTGTTGTCTGTTGTCTGTTGTCTGTCGTGCTGTCGTTCGATCTGAGCAGGAGTGCCGCGGCGACCACGGCGATGGTGATCGCCACGAGGGCGATGGTTGAGCGGCGCATCGTCAGATGGTATCGAGCGCGTCGTTTGTCGCGAGGGTGTCTATCCGAGTTCGGTCAGTGCGATGGCCTGGGCGACGATCGCACGCTTGAGGTCGGCCAGCTCGAGGCTCTCGTTGGGACCGTGGTATCGGCTTGTCGGATCTGCCGCGCCCACGAGCAAGATCGAGGCGTCGGGATAGCGCTCCGAAAAGGCTGCCACGAAGGGTATCGAACCACCGACGCCGGTTTCGATCGGCTCCTGTCCATATCCCTCACGCATGCCGGTTCGATAGGCGTCGTATGCCGCGCCGGTCGTATCGAGCCGGAAAGCTTCGCCGGTCGAACCCGGAGTGACGGTCACCTCGGCGCCCCATGGGACGCTGGCTTCGATGTGGGCGACAAGGGCATCCATCGCTTCGAGGGCATCCTGGCCTGGTGGGATCCTCATGCTCACCTTTGCGCTTGCCTCAGGGTACCAGCTGATTGATCGCCTGTGAGACTCGGGCACTGCGTCGATGGCAAGCACTGAGATGGCTGGCTGTGCCCATGTCCTCGACGTGAGCGATCCCGACACCGATCTGTTCGAGACCGTCGACGGGGAGCATCTGAGTGTCTGCCTCGTCGATGGTGAAATCGAGGGGGTCCGCGTGGGCCGAAACCAATCCCCTCCACGGCTACGGATCCGTCCTCGTTGTGGAGGCCGGCGAGCGTGTGGGCGAGACACGTGATCGCCTCGGGGATAGATCCCCCCGAAGCTTCCGGAGTGGACGCCGTATGTGAGCGTCCTGACTGACACGGTGCAATCGACGAGCCCTCGAAGAGACGTCGACAGTGCCGGTGTTCCGACACGCCAATTGCTTGCATCGGCGATCACGATCACATCGGACGCAAGGAGCTCGGCGTACGCATCCAGGAAATCGATGAGATGCTCCGAGCCGATCTCCTCCTCTCCCTCGATGAACACCTTCACGTTCACAGGGAGATCGTCGCCGAGCACGCGCAGCGTTGACAGGTGGATGGCGATGCCGCACTTGTCGTCGGACGTTCCCCTGCCGAAGAGTCGACCTTCACGTTCGATCGGCTCAAATGGCGGCGTGCTCCAGATCGAGTCGGGTCCCGGCGGCTGCACGTCGTGGTGTGCGTATAGGAGGACCGTCGGTGCGCCCTCCGGGCCCTTCTTCTCAGCGAACACGGCAGGATGGGCACCTTCGAGTTCGAGCAGATGAACGTTCTCGAGGCCGGAATCTGTCATCAGCTTGGCCACAAAATCAGCCGAGCGCCGGACCTCAGATGGATCGAAGTCGGGGGCGCTCACCGATGGGATACGCACCATCTCCTCGAGTTCCCTGCGGGTGCGTTCGAAATCCGTGTCTGCTGCGGCGTGAATGTTGTCGTACATGGCGACGATCGTACCGTCGGCTTGCTAGGAGTTGTCCCCGATGAACTGGAGGATCCGGGACCACGCATCCTCAGATGCTTCCTGGAACTCTTCGTGCTTTCGATCGAAGAACGAGTGCGGAGCGCCGTCGTAGACGATGACTTCCCCCTGCTTTCCGAGTGCATCCATGGCGTCCCGGAAGGCGTCGTCAACTTCAACCGGGATGCCAGGATCGTCTCCTCCCTGAAGGGCGAGTACGGGGCAGGAGAAGTCATCGATCCGACTCATGATCGACGGCGCACCCGTCGGAAAGCCTGGACGGTCCGGATGGCCGTAGAAGCCGATCACCCCGGCAAGCCCGAGGTTGGATGCTGCCATGTGCCACGAATTCGAGCCGCCAAAGCAGAAACCGACGATGAAGACTTTGCGATCCGGGTTCGACGCCTTGAGATGGTCGACCGCGGTCCGGATGTCGTCCGTCAGTGTGTCGATCGCTGTCGCCTTCACGTGGGGCATGAAGTCCCATTCCTCCGTCCTCTTGGCGACGCCAGCAGTCCGGCCGAAGTAGTCGATCGCGACGGCGTCGAAGCCCCGCTCTGCGAAACGCAGCGATAGCTCTTCGTAGAAATAGAACAGGCCTCTGACATCGGGCAGGACGAGAACTGCGACGTTCCCTTCACCTGTCGCTTCGAATGCCATGAACTCGGTGCCGTCTGGTGAGACGAGCGTCAGGTCCCGGTGCTGAACAGATCCCCCGTGGAGATGCGGGATGGGTGGTGTTGAATCGAAGTCAAAGCACATGGCGGTTCCTTGCGGTTGCGGCTGGAAACAACCTAGTCGCTCGCTCCAGACCATAGACAACAGACCTCAGACCCGCTCGCTGACGTTCGCTGTCAGACCAGAATCTCTAGTGCCTGCACGTCGCCTCAGGACGCTGTTGCGGAACCTCTCGCTGCGGTGTCATGGGATTCGAGCTCTGGTGAAGTGCGGACAGGGATCGGTTTGGACGACGGCCTCGTCCGCGGCGTGGGGAGCGTGAGCATCACGTGACTGACGCCGAACGCTTGGACATGAGAGATCTCTCCGCGGAGATCCTCAGCCAGATCGCGAGCGAGCTTCATGGCCTGGAATCCGGGTCCACCGCTTTTCTGTGAACGATCATCAGACAGCGCAGCGAGAGTCTCCGGTGGCAGGATCGCTCCGTGTCCAGAAACTGTTGCCGTGGCCGACGACCCGCGTTGCGCCGTCTGAAGCGTGAGCTGCTCAGCCTCGCCAAGTGTCGTGTGATTAACGAGGGTTCGCAAGATCTGTCTCACCTGTGCAGGGTCACCCCATGCCCGGGCACGTTCGATGTCGAACTCAAAGCGATCGGAGAAGGGAGACGTCGAGGCGATCGAGATCAGTTCTTCACCGAGGAGGATCGAGGTTCGGATACGCGGCGTCGGTGTGTCGAGGCCGCGGGGTGACGAGGAAACATCAGCGAGTGTTCGTTCCAACTCATGTGATGTGTCGCGGATCGATTTCAGGAGCCAGCGCTGCTCGTCGTAGGGCAGATCCGGTGCAGCGACGAGGTCATCGGACGTCGCCACGATGTCACTGACGGCATCTCTCATCATGTAGTGCATGCGTGCCCTGAGGTGCGCATCCGCTGCCTTGAGGCGGTCTATCTCCGTCGAGAGTTCCGCATTGGTCGCCTTCGCTCTCATCGATCTGGCGATGATCGCAAGCATGGCCGACATCGCGACGACGTAGAGCGTGAAAGTGGCGGTGAGCCCGACGGATACTCCGTTGGCGAGAAACGCGGTGACGACAGCGACGACGAATACCGATCCCGTGATGGCGAGTGTCCCGGTTGAAATGGAACTACGTGTGTTGAATGTGGTCAAGAATTCTTCTCCTCATGTGAGCTATCGGCAGCGACAACGAGAGAGTCGAGAATGGTTGTGCTGCGGTTGAACTCACTAGTCACCGGTTCGCTCGCTGCGCTCGCTCCAGACCCGCTTCGCTGACAGACAACAGACGACAGACCCGCTCGGCTACGCCTCGCTGACAGACCAGAACTGAGACTCTGTCTGTTGTCTGTTGTCTGTCGTCTGTTCCCTCGTTGTACGCTGCTGGCATGGAAGAGCCGATCGTCGTTGCCGTTGATGTGCCGCTTGTCGGAGACGAGCGGAAGAAGAACTGGGCGAAGATCGTGACCGGAGTCGACGACACGCTGGCGACCGGATGGGCCTACGAAGGCGAGTTCATTGCCACAGGCGGCATCCAGGATGTGCCGGTCGGTTCGATCATCCTGTCATATGGTGAACGCGGATCGAGAGCGAACCCGCAGATCGAAGCGAAGGTATTGCTTGTCAACAACGATGCAACCGTTTCGCTCATGGCCACCGCCAAGGGCCGGGCTTGGGCCAGAACGCTCCGTGACCAGATCGTTGAACTGATGGCCGAGGCGGATCAAGCTCCGACCGTGCTCAGGGATTGGGACCCGACCCTGACCCAATACAGCGACGAAGCGATCACCGAGGAGATCCGCAGACGCGGGCTGTAGCACGCAACGGACTACGGACGACGGACTACGGACTACGGAAATCCCCCTGGCTCGCTTTGCTCGCCCGTCCCCCTTGAAACCTCAATCCACGACGTAGCGTTGCCTGAACACGGTGATTGAGGTGTGCTAGAAGGGCTGTAGCCAGACGGCGTGTGCACCGAATCGATGCCACCGTGAGGGGCGGCGAGCGATTGCCACGTCCGGGTTCTAGCCGATTGAACCGTTTGACCCCGTGGATTCAAGTGAAAGGGGGACGGAAGAATGGTGGTCCGTGGTCCTCTGCGCGATTGGCTAACGCATCTTGCGTTCGGTGTACTACCGTTGCGCCGATGTCTCTTCTTCGCCGTTCAACAGTTCTTCTTGCTGCCATCACCATGGCCATCGCTGGACTGGCGCTGCCTGCGGCTGCGGAGGGTTCCTCAGCGACCGCAACCGGAGCCGAGATGGCCTGTGTGTCGGAGGCGAGCGCTGCCAATGCGATTCGTGCGTTCCTCACACCGGCGTCGGTCCTTGTCGAGGATGTTGCTTTCAACACCGAAGACCCTGACGCAGAGGCGAACCCTCTCGAGTTGATCCGCTACCCCGATGAGACTGCCATGTGGATCGCATCCGGCGTCGTTGGTGCTGAAGCGTTGGTCGCCGGGTCCGAGGCGACGGCTCCCACATCGCCACAGTTCTCTTTCGCTGGCTCCGGGCGGTCGGACACCGTCGTGTCCGACAGCATCGTCCGTCTGTTCTGCGGCCTGTTCGATCGCGAACCATCATCGTTCGAGCTTGAGTACTGGGCGGGCAGGTACTGGAACGGCCTCCCATTGGTGACGATCGCCGAGGCGTTCACCCATGCGAGGGAATTCGTCGACAGGCATGGTGTCGTGTCAGACGAAGGCCTCGTTGCGATGCTGTATGGCGACGTTCTCGGCCGACAGTCGAGCGCGAGCGGCACCGAGAAGGCTCTTGCGAGCCTCGCCTCCGGTGAGGCCCACCGCGGTGAGGTCATCGTTCAGTTCACCGAGTCAAGCGAGTACGTCCGCCGGACGGCAACGGCCACTCCTGAGAAGCCGATTCTCCCGTATCCCGAGCTTGGCTCGGGACGCAGGATCATCTACTCCAACAACGGCCAGCGCGTCTGGCTCATCGATGCCACAGGCGAACTGCACAAGACACACCAGGTGTCAGGGCGACGAGGTATTCCGGCCGCCGGTCGCTACAAGATCTATTCGATGTCACGATACGCATGGGCGCCCTACGACGGCATCACCATGGAGTACATGGTCCGTTTCGCACGCGGCGAGTGGCCATACGGATTCCACTCGATCCCGGTGTGGCCTGGCGACGACCCCTTTGCAGACCCCAGCGCAGCTTGGGACACATAGGTCTGGTGGCTGTGTCAGGCAACTGTGGGATGACGCAGAAGCCGTCTTCGAGTGGTCCACGATCGGCACCAGGGTCATCGTCACCCGCTGACTTCAAGCCTGGTCGCGGTTGTCTCTAGAGCCCGTCTCGCTGGTACGCTCGCCTCGATGAACCTATTGATTCTCGCCTCTGAAGTACACATGGAGCCGCTTGGCGACGCTTACGCCGCCGCTGCGTACACGATGCTCGGCGTGGTGATGCTGATCTCAGCCGTCGTCACCTGGATCGTGACGTCGAAGCAGACCGACTAACACTAATTCGCCCGGATTCGGCTCAGTCGAGTTCGAACCCGAACCACTGTTTCGCTACCTCGTTCCACGCTGCGGAATCCACTGATTCTTCCGTCAGCACTTCGTCGCGCCTGAACTTGATGCGGTCAGCCAGCAGCGTGACGCGGTCCGTTCCGGTTCCCAGCGAGCGGGTTGCGAATGGCTTTTCGGTGAAGTGTCCTGTCCCAGCCGTCTGTAATCGCGTGGATTGGTACGTGAAGTCGGCAAGCGTGCGGGGTATGAGCGTGAAGCGGTATTGCGGCTCCGGTGATGCCGTCTCCTCGATGAGCGTGATCCATACGTCATCGTGCTCAAGCCGGTACGGACGGACGCCGCTGTTACCGCTGTCCAGGCTGTTGAGCGGCATGGGGCTGGTGAACGAGTCTCCGAAGCCGACGTCGACGAGATAGGGCTGATCGAGATCGACGCCGAGGCACAGATGTGCCATGTTCTCGGTGTCGGGAGGGTCGAGAAGCACATAGGCGCCGAGATACGTCACCTCGAAGCCGAGGGAGCGGAGGAGCCACCCGAACGCACCGTTGTTCTCGAAGCACCATCCACCCCGGCGCCGAGCGACGAGCTTGTCGAGCGACCAGTCGAGATCGGTCCGGACCCCCGTCTGGCGATAGACATCGATGTTCTCGAACGGGACATGGGACAGATGAGCTTGTTGAAGCGTCGTGAGGGCGGTGAGATCGGTTCCCGGCGGTTCGGCCAAACCGATGCGAGCGAGATAGTCCGATGTCGTGGGCGTGGAACGTGCCATGCCGCATTCTGGCGTACGGAGCGGCTTCTTGCTGACGTTCACGGCGATACCATCGGCTCATGTCATCTGGTCCGGAAATCGATTCCGCCGCGCCGTCCCTGAGGGGCGTGCTCGGCGGCGGGTTCAGGCTCACGTGGAGTTTCGTGAGGCGGCGCCCGTGGTCATTCGTTCTGGCCGTATCCGGCGCGATCCTGTTCGTCTCGGCGATCGTCGCTTCGGCCGTGGTGGTCGGCAGGGTCACCGACGAACTGATCATCCCCGGTGCTCCAGGGTGGCGAGTCGGTCGACGGGAAGCTGAAGCAAGCTGTCATCCTCATCATCGCCGTTTCCGTGTGGAAGTCGGTCGGGATCACGATGCGGCGCGCGTCCGCTGGCTGGCTGCAATTCGGCACGAGGACCGACGCGAGAAAGAGCCTTCTCCGCCATCAGATGAACCTCGATCTCAGCTGGTACGACAGTCGCTCAACGGGCGATCTGTTGTCGGTCAGCGAGGTTGACACCAACCAGGGAACGTTCGTCCTCGCACCCTTCCCGTATGCGACGGGTTCTGCACTTCTTCTCATCGGCACCGTGATTCTCGTTGCGATCTCGGACATTGTGATGGGCGGTGTGATCCTCGTCGGGCTGCTCGCCATGCTTGCGATCGACATCCACGGCGCATTCAGGACATACGGTCCGTTCGTCGACGTCCAGAATTCCCGGGGGACGGTGTCGGAGATCGCACATGAGTCGGTGGATGGTGCACTCACGGTCAAGGCTCTCGGCCGCGGAGATGTCGAAACCGAACGTTTCGCCGAGGCTGCCGACGATCTCCGCGACAGGCTGATCAGCGTGAACACCGTCTGGGTCGGATACCGGGCGGTCGTCGAATCTCTGCCGTCGGTGATCACCGTCGGCGTCGTGATCGCCGGCGCATTCAGACTTGAATCGGGCGCGATCAGCGCGGGGGACATCGTCACCGTCGCCTATCTGTTGTCGCTCATGACGATGCCGATCTCCCTCATCGGGTTCGTGATCTGGGAGATGGCGCACTCGCTTGCTGCCTGGCGCCGGGTGCAGGAGGTTCTCGATGCAGACGACGTGATCACCCATGGCGAATCGGAAGCGACATCGGACCCGTCAGGTGGTGCTGTCGACTCCCGCGACGTCACATTCGGCTACACGGTCGGCGAACTCGTTCTCAAGGATGTGAGCCTGGACATCGGCGGAGGTAAGACGGTTGCCGTTGTTGGACCGACTGCCTCGGGGAAGTCGACGCTTGCGCTCCTGATCGCCCGACTGTGGGATCCAGACACAGGCCGGATCTCGATCGATGGAAGAGACATCCGTGAATTTGCGAGATCAGAACTCGCAGCCGAGGTCGCGTTCGTAGCCCAGGAGTCATTCTTGTTCGACGACACCATCGAAGGCAACATCACGCTCGGTATCGACATACCGACCGACCGCGTGCGCGAGGCAGCACGTCTGTCCGGTGCTGATCGCTTCATCTGCGAACTCGATTTCGGATATGACACGCGCATCGGTGAGCGGGGGATGAGCCTCTCGGGAGGCGAGCGACAGAGAGTTGCGCTCGCCCGCGCGCTGGTCCGGTCACCGCGCGTCCTCGTCCTCGACGACGCGATGTCAGCGGTCGACCCTTCTGTTGAGACGGAGATCCTTCGTGGTCTTACGAGAGCCGAACTTCCTTCGACCGTGGTGATCGTCGCGTACCGGCGCTCCGCGATAGCACTCGCGGATGAAGTGGTGTTCATCGAGCAAGGACGCATCGTCGCACACGGCACCCACAGTGACCTCATGGTGAGCACGCCGGGATATGTGCGCCTGTTGACCGCCTATGAAGAGGACGCTGCTGCGAGAAAGGCGGCGGCAACATGACGGACGAGCCCCAGACCGGTACGGCGCAAGCTCTTCGAAGGAGCTTCGTGGTGGCACCGTCGTTTCGGCGAGGGCTGTGGCTCACCTTGTTCCTTGCCGTGATCGGGACCGCACTCCAGGTTGTTGTGCCAGTGATGCTCCAGCAGATCATCGACAACGAGATCCTTGGGAGCGGCGACGTCGATGAGCGTGCGGTTGCGATGAAGGGTCTCGGTGCGTTCATCGCGATCGCCCTCGCTGCCGCCGTACGGTGGGTCTCGCTCAAGCGCCTCGTGTCTTCCTCATCCGCTGGTCTTGCCGAGCTACGCATCAAGACGTTCGCACACCTCCATCGTCTCTCGATTCTCGAGCTGCAATCCGAACGCAGAGGTGCTCTTGTCGCGAGGGTGACGTCGGATGTCGAGACGATCCAGCACTTCATGGAATGGGGTGGGGTCGGGATGATCCTGGGCCTCGCACAGGTCGTTCTTGCTATGACCGTCATGGTTCTGTACCGCTGGCAGTTGGCAGTGGTGGTTGCGGTCGGCGTTGGGATCTACACGCTCCTCATCATTCTCTTCCAACGGATCCTGTCCCGAGCGCATGACCGCGTCCGCGAACGCGTGTCGGATGCGCTCGCTGCGACGGGCGAAGCGATCTCCGGGCTGCCGACCGTGCGGGCGTACGGGATCGAGACGGAGATGATGGAGAAGGTCGACGACACGCTCGACAAACAGTTCAACGCAGAAGTCAAGACGGCGATTCTCGCATCGTCGCTCTTCTCGAGCGCGGAGCTCTTCGCCGGAATCCTGACCGCGGTGGTCGTCGGTGTCGGGGTGGTGCTCGGACAGGGGTGGGGCATGTCTGCGGGCACGCTGGTTGCCTTCCTGTTCCTCGTGAATCTTCTGATCGAGCCGATTCAGCGGCTCGTGGAGTCGATCGACCAGGCCCAATCGGCGGGGGCGGGACTTCGCAAGATCCTCGGCGTCATTGACACGGAGGTCTCGATCCCTGATCCTACCGATGGCGAGCCTTTCCCCTCGGAGGCGGTCGACCTCCGATTCGACGAAGTCTCTTTCAGCTATCCGCGAGGGCCAGACATCCTGTCCGGCGTGTCCGTAGCATCCCGTCCGGCCAGCGCGTGGCTGTGGTCGGGGAGACCGGCTCCGGCAAGACGACGTTCGCCAAACTCGCGACGCGGCTTCTGATCCCGAAGGCCGGGTCGGTCGCGATCGGCGGCGTGCCGATAGATCGGATCGCACTCTCGTCGCTGAGAAGCGGCGTCGCATACGTGCCCCAGGAGGGCTTCCTGTTCGACGGCACGATCGCCGACAACATTCGATACGGCCGTCCGGGTGTTGCCGATGACGTCGTGCGGTCCGCCTTCGGCGATCTTGGGTTGATCGACTGGCTCGACACGCTTCCGAACGGCGTGAGAACGAAGGTGGGTGAGCGAGGTGGGAACCTGTCGGCCGGTGAACGGCAGCTCGTTGCCCTTGCGCGTGCGTGGATCGCAGACCCCCGTCTGCTCGTGCTCGACGAAGCGACGTCAGCGGTCGACCCTGCGCTCGAGGTACGGATCCGGTCTGCCATCGAACATCTCACAGCAGGGAGAACATCGGTCACGATCGCTCATCGGCTGTCCACAGCCGAGGCCTCGGATCGTGTCCTCGTATTCGACGCAGGTGCGATCGTCGAGGACGGCCACCACGAGGAACTGCTCGGGAAGGCACCGGTCTACAGCGCTATGCATGCGGACTGGGAAGGCAGCACGTCGACCGTTACGGGCGCCACACACAAGTCCTGACGCGACGAAACCCCCATGATCATGGAGGTTTCGCTGAGAAAGCCGGTGGGCGACTGGCTCGGATGGTTTGGATCACCCTGTTCTGAGAACAATTAGCCTCGCCGGCCTCCCACCTAAACGTAAGTATCGAGTAGATGTCGCTGTACCTGTAGGTATTACCCGTAGGTCGTCCGACCCCTTTTGCGGAAGACCACAGACCTCAGACCTCAGACCACAGACCACAGACCACGGACCGAAAGGGTGGCGCTTCCTTCTCTCGTCCTCCCTGGGAGGGAGGACGGACGAGCGGAGCGAGTCAGGAGGGTGTTGGGCAACGCGGAGTCGTGAACCTGCACCATCCCCCTGCATCGTCGCTGCGCTCCTCTGCCGTCCCCCTTGAAAGGAGGACGGAGGTATTGCGGGTCCGTGGTCCGTGGTCCGTGGTCTGTCTCCTTCTGAAGTGCCGGAACGGGGAGTGGAGCGGTACGCTGCGGCGTGTTGGCGGTCGGCCGTATACCCCTCGTGGGCAGTGCTGGATGGCCGGATCGATAGGAGACTCACATCGCAGGCAAGGACGACTACTTCAGAGCAAAGGGCGTCGTGGTTGAAACGCTCCCGAACGCGACGTTCCGCGTGAAGTTGGAGACAGGTCACGAAGTGACCGCCCGCGCTTCGGGCAAGATGCGCAAGGGTCGCATGATCCGCATCATCCCTGGCGACTCCGTCGAGGTCGACGTTTCTGCATACGACCCAACCATGGGCAGGATCGTCTGGCGTTACCGCTAGGTCCTTGCCGCGCCGGATGACCGGTCGCACGCTTCGCACACCCCTTCGACCTCAAGTACGTGGTCGAGAACTCTGAACTTGGTCTGACTTCCGAGATACGTCGCGATCTTGTGGATCCCGGCTTCCTGTGACTCCCCGAGGGCAACATCCTCGATCCTTCCGCACGAGACGCACACGACGTGGTGGTGATGGTCGGTCAGCCACTCTGCCAGCTCGTAGCGAGCGATCCCGTCGGCGTCGTAGTGCTTACGCAGCACGCTTGCGCCATCAAGGATCGAAAGCGTGCGATACATCGACGAGACGGGGATATCGGCCGGACATTGGTGAGCGATCTCGGCGGCGGTCCTCGGGCCGTTTGCGAGCTGTATCGCTCCAACGACGGACCGACGACCTTTCGTGTACCGAAACTCGTGTTCGACCAGGCGTCGGCGGATGAGGTCGTGTATCTCCGACTGTGCCTGGTCTCGCGTCATCGGCAGCAGCCTACCGACCACATTCCCATTTTGATACGTGGAATGAGAGTACTCAGAAGGATCCGCACGCTACAGCGGGTACGCTGACCGCCATGCCAGCGATTCAAGCCACAGAAGCTGAATTCCGATATGGGGCGCATGTGGCGCTCGGCGCAGCTACGTTCACCATCCCCGAGGGAGCGATAACCGCATTGATCGGCCCGAATGGGTCTGGAAAGTCGACCCTGTTGTCTGGAATCGCCGGTCTGGATCGCCCCGTTTCTGGCGAGATATCCGTCACGGCGGGCGACGGCCGGGCGAAAGTGGCTTTCGTGCTCCAGACGACGAAGGTCAACGACAGCCTGCCCATCACGGTTCGCGAGGTTGTGACGATGGGGCGATACTCGAATCGCTCACTTCTCGGGCGGCTGACGGACGATGATCGGGCCGCCGTTGATGCTGCGATGGAGCGCATGGGTGTGACGGATCTTGCGACCAGGCATCTCCGTGAACTGTCCGGTGGGCAGCGCCAGCGCGTATTTGTGGCGCAGGGTCTAGCACAGGAACACGACGTCCTGCTGCTTGACGAGCCGCTCACGGGACTGGACCTGCCCTCAGCTATGGCCATCGATGCGGTTATCCACGAGGAGCAGGCAGCGGGTAACACGATCATCATGAGCACTCACGATCTCGCGGAGGCCCACGTGGCTGATCACGTGCTTCTTCTTGCGAATCGCGTGGTGGCGTCGGGGCCGCCGTCCGATGTCCTCACGGGTGCGAATCTGAAGGAGGCGTACGGCCCGAGCCTCCTCCACGTCGATGGCGACAAGTTGTTCCTCGATGATCCGGCGCACAGGCCTGTGCCGGGACGCCACGTGCACCAGGATCGCTCGATCCATGTCGAGACCGACCGCCACGAGCGTCACGGTGACAGCCCCGAATCGTGACGGATTGACCCCGATCTGAGGGATGTCTCGGCGCATCCGTGCTCAGGTGCCTGTACATTGAGGGCATGGAGATCTTCGCACGCATCAATATCTTGGACGGCAAAGCCGTTCGGTTGCCGCACGGAGACGTGAACGAGGCCATTCCCCTTGATGAAGATCCCGCCAACCGCGCCAAGGGGTGGGTCAACAAGGGTGCGGGCAGGTTGTTCGTTGTTGACCTCGATGCAGCCGCATACGGAACCGATGTCAACCGTGAGGTGATCGCCGACATTATCAAAGCGGTCGATGTGCCCGTCCAGGTCGGTGGTGGCGTCCGGTCGCGGGCCGAGGTTGAGAAGATCCTCGGCATGGGTGCGTGGCGGGTTGCCATCGGCACCTTGGCCATCATCGACCAGGTCGCGTTCTGGGAACTCAACCGCCTCCACCCACACCGGATCGTCGTTTCGCTCGATGTGAAGCCTGATAACGAGATCGTCATCCGTGGGTGGACGGAGGAGACCGGCGAGTATCTCGAAGAGACGATGATCGCCCTTTCCAGTGGCGGTGCGGCCGCATTCATGATCACCGAGGTGGGGAGAGATGCCCTCGAGGAGCCGCCGAACTTCGATGCGCTCGCCATGGCGATCAACCTTGTCGACGACCGCGCCATCGCTCTCGGTGGTGTCACGGAACTTGCAGATGTTGCGAACTTGCAAAATTGGGCAACGGTGGCAGGTCTCTCGCAGGGATCGTGGTCGGTCGGGAGGTCACGGCAGGGCGTTTCACTATGGAAGAACTGTTCGAAGCGATCAGCGGCGAAGGTTCGGCGTTCGGCCCGTGGACACGCGCCGACCTCGACGCCGCCGCAGCGCGATACGCTGAGGACAGCGGCGATTCAGAAGTGTTGAAGCCTTTGACGGGTTTCATCCGCTGGCTCGCTGCAGAGAAGTAACACCCCGTTACGTCTCCCAACTGCATACCCCGCCAAGCGGAGGACCAATGAAAGCACTGCTCAAAACCCTGTTCCTGATGATCGTCGTCGGCCTCGTTATCGCCGGTGTTGCATCGATCATGTCGAAGAAGCGACTCGAGTCGAAGAGCGATGACGAGATTCGCGAGTTCCTTGCGAGAAAGCTCGATGGCAAGGTCGGCGAGGAACAACTCACGACGATCCAGGATGCCGTTATCGGCGGTATCCGTGGCAAATCCAGCCGCACTGAGGCTGAGCCATCCGATGATGACACCGAGTCCCCGGTTGCCGACATCGCTGACGATCAAGCCGACGAAGTCGATGACGCCGATGATGACGCTGACGACGAAGGCGACGACGTGGCTTCTGGGGATGACGATGCGGACGAGTCTTCCGAGAAAGCTTCAGCCGAGTAGCTCTGCGTCCGCAGGTTTGGTTCGAAGCGTCGTGACGCTGTCGTACATGTAGACGCCCAGCGCCAACCAGACGACGGAGAACCACGCCAGTCGGGTCGCTGAAAGGTCCTCTCCGAACACCCAGATGCCGAGGATGAAGTGCATCGATGGCGTGATGTACTGCAGTAGCCCCACCATCGAGAGTGGAACGCGTTTTGCGGCTGCAGCGAACAGCAGCAGCGGTGTCACCGTTACGACTCCTGTCGCTATGAAGAAGACTGCGATCGGGCCGCTCTCGGTGAACGCTGTCGCATCGGCCCGGTTGACGAATCCCAGTACAAGCGCAGCGGGAATCGCCACTACGAGCATCTCTCCGGACAGGGAGATGAGCGGTGCGGGGACCTCTGGGCGCTTCTTCACGAGGCCATACAGCCCGAACGAGATCGCAAGCGTCAGGCTGACCCACGGGAGCGAACCGATCGAGACCGTCATGCCTGTGACGCCAAACGCAGCGATCCCAACTGCAATCCACTGAAGTCGTCGCAAGCGCTCGCCAAGAACGATGACGCCGAGCAGCACGGAGACCAACGGGCCGATGAAGTAGCCGAGCGACCCTTCAACGATCTGTTCATTCGTAACGGCCCACAGCCAGACGCCCCAGTTGGTGGCTATCAGAGTCGCCGTCACGATGCTGATGAGGATCATGCGTCGGGAACGCAGGAGAGCCCCGAGTTCTGACCATCTCCGCTGTATCGCGATAGCCAATCCGAGGATCGGGAGGCTCCACAGGATCCTGTGGATGAGGAGGTCGGTCACGGCGACGTCGTCGACGAGGTTCCAGAAGAGCGGTGACAAGCCCCAGAAACCGTAGGCGGCTACGCCGAGCCAGACTCCTTTGCGAAACTCCATGATGCTCCTACGGGGCGAGCAGACAGTCTGACACGGCTAGCTCGCTTTGCCGCCGGTGGTCACCGATGGCCGAGGATCTCCGACGATGTATCTCGCACCGGTTCCTGCGTCAGCCATGCGGTCCTGGGGGTTGAAGAGGGCACAGGATGTGAGCGAGAGGCAGCCGCAGCCGATGCAGTCCGCCAAGTCATCCCTCAGCGCCTTGAGTTCGGCGATACGCGCATCGAGGTTGGTTCGCCACCCCGTTGCAAGGCGTGCCCAATCCTTCTTTGTCGGTGTCCTTCCCCGTGGAAGTGATGCGAGTGCATCGGAGATCTCGCGGAGGGACAAGCCCACCTCTTGCGCTGCCTTGATGACGGAGACAGTGCGGAGTACCGAGCGGTGGTACCTCCTTTGGTTCCCATCCGTCCGCTCGGAAGCGATCAACGCCCGGTCCTCGTAGAAGCGAAGCGCCGACGTTGCTACGCCCGTTCGGGCCGCTACCTGTCCGATGGTGAGATATTCGTCCATGCCGCCTTCAGAAGTTGCTTGACTTCAAGTTTACTTGAAGTTGTACGGTGTCGCCATGACGATGATCAATCACCTTGCCGACGCCAGATCGGTCGAGCCGTATGGGTACGACGACCTCTTCCGCTTCATGTCGATGATGACCGGAGATGAGAAGCACTCCGATGCTGCCAAATCGACACTCGATGCGATCTGGACCCTCTACGATCGTGTTCTCCATGTGGACCCTCTGGATCTTGAACACCCGAACAGGGACAGGTTCTACCTCTCGAAGGGGCATGGCCCGATGGCTTTCTACGCGGTTCTTGCCGCCAAGGGATTCCTCGATCCCGCGCTTCTGCCGGAGTTCGCGACGTCCACGTCGATCCTTGGCCACCACCCTGACCGCCGAAGGGTCCCCGGCGTCGAGATCTCCTCAGGATCTCTCGGCCAGGGCCTCGCGCTCGGTGTCGGTGCGAGCCTGGGGATCGGTCTATCGCAGAGAGCCGGACGGGTGTTCGTGCTTGTCGGAGATGGCGAACTGGACGAAGGCTCCAACCACGAGGCGATCGCCGTTGCCGGTCGATTGGGGATCGGGCGGCTCACGGCGATCGTGGTCGACAACGACTCGGCACACCACGGTTGGCCAGGAGGCATCGCGGCGCGGTTCTCTGTTGAGGGTTGGGACACAGCGGTGGTGGACGGGAGGGACCACGATGCCATGTTCGATGCCTTCACCGTCGCGCATCCAGATCGCCCGCTCGCCGTTGTCGCACGAGTCGGGAGGAAGGCCTGATGGACACCATGCGAGATCGGTTCAATTCGGTTGTTGTCAGCCTGCTCGAAGATGATCCCAAGACCGTGCTGGTGTTCGCAGTGATCGGTCGTGGATCCCTCGAGATGTCTGCCGACCTCGACCGATTCGCGGGCCGGATCATCGACGTAGGGATCCGTGAACAGGCGATGATTGGTGTTGCCGGAGGCCTTGCGCTCGAAGGCTTCAAGCCGATTGTCATGAGCTACACGCCGTTTCTCATCGAACGCCCCTTCGAGCAGATCAAGCTCAGCTTGTCCCATCAAGGCGTGAACGCCGTGCTCGTTTCGGTCGGCGGAAGCTGGGATGCCGCGTCATCAGGGAGAACGCACCTGGCACCTGAAGATGTCGCCTTGATGTCGACGCTGCCCGGGTGGACCGTACACGTACCTGGGCATCCCGATGAAGCCGAGGCTGCGATACGAGAAGCACACCGATCGGGCGAATCGCACTACGTGCGGCTCACGGTTGATTCGAATCGGTCGGCTCTCGAGACGACACCTGGGAAGATTGCGACCCTCCGTCGAGGGTCCGAAGACGCACAGACGATCCTGGCCGTTGGCCCTGTGGCGGATGCCGCACTTGAGGCCACGGCAGGGATGGACGCGACCGTGCTCTACACATCGGTTCCGCGTCCGCTCGATGCCAGAGGGCTCAGAGCGGCTGTGGCAGGCACGGACGTCGTGGTCGTCGAGCCGTACCTGGCAGGGACATCGGTCGGTCAGGTGGCGGCGGCGTTGTCAGATCGTCCGATGCGCATCCGTGCGGTGGGTGTCACCGAACCTGAGATGCAGCACTATGGCTCACCTCATGAGCTGAGAGCGGCACACGGATTGGATTCCGAGGGAATCCGGCGTGCGATCGAGCGCGGCGTCACCCAGATCGCCGTGTGACGGCACCTGATCAGGACGTCTTGACCGGTAATCCGGGAATGTCACAGGGCTGCGATACCGTGGTGTCATGTCGATACCGATCGCCACACAACGCATAGCTGCGGGACCGACCCGTCGGCATTGGGCACGGGTGCTCCAGTTCTCGTCGAACGCCGACGTCTTGCTGATGCTCGACGAGATCGCCGTCGATGACGCCAGCGCTCAGGAGATCGTGACGGACCTGTGTCGCGAGCTGGGTGTTCCCGAGCCGAAGCTGAAGTTCCACGCACGGCGGTCGCCATACACGGGTGCGTGCGAGCGGCCACGGAGCGGATGGGTCGACATTCTCGGGGAGTCCGAGGTCGTCAGCCGCGAGATGAACGGCTGGGGTGCTTTGCCGCCTGACGGTGCGATCAGGCTCGGGCGGACCACCACGCTGATGACCCTTGCACACGAAGTCGGGCATCACTTGGTGTTCCATCTTGAGAGCTCGTCGACACCTGCGCATGGGCGCGTGTGGGTCGGACGGTTCGATGAGGCAGCCTCATGGATCCAGTGGGTTGCGACCTAGCCATTGAAGGGCCGGTCACAGACAGGACCAAAGACCGTGAAACCAGGCGACGAAGGAAGCCGGAAGACGGAGATCGGAAGTCCGAAATCCGGAATCCGAAGTCCGACCAGCAGTTCTGAAACGGTCGCGGTGGACTCGGTCTGGGTTCCGTCGGATTTAGGGCCCCGGACATCGGATCTCGGTGAGCGAAGCGAACGTACCGTCGTCGGGAGCGAGGCCTAACCGAGCGGCTAGGTTGACGCCGTGAGTTCTCTCCTTGTCAAACACGCACGCGTCCTGGCGACGATGGATGCTGGGCGGCGCGAGATCGTCGACGGTGGCCTGTATGCCGTGGATGGGTTCATCAAGCAGGTCGACGCCACCGCAGAACTTCCGACGACGGCTGACGAGGTCATCGATCTGACCGGCCACGTGGTGCTTCCCGGCCTGATCAACACGCACCACCACTTCTACCAGACCCTCACGCGGGCGGTCCCTGGCGCCCAGGACGCAGGACTCTTCGATTGGCTGACGACGCTGTATCCGATTTGGGCCCGTATGACGTCGGAACACATCCGCGTCTCCACACAGGTCGCTCTCGCTGAGCTTGCCCTCAGCGGGTGCACGACCGCGTTTGACCACCTGTATCTCTTCCCGAACGACTCGACCCTCGATGACGAGATCGAGGCGGCTGCAGCTGTTGGCCCTCGACTCATGGCATCGCGAGGTTCCATGAGTCTCGGCGAGAGCGACGGGGGACTACCGCCGGACTCCGTCGTAGAGGACGACCAGGCGATCCTCGCCGATACGCAGCGCCTGATCGAGGCGTATCACGATCCATCGCCCGGACCGATGGTCCAGGTCGTCGTCGCACCGTGCTCACCCTTCTCGGTGACGCCCGACCTCATGTCCGAGTCGGCCGCCCTTGCGCGAGCCACAGGCACACGGCTTCACACGCATCTGGCGGAGACGCTCGATGAGGAGGCTTTCTGCCAGGACATGTTCGGAAAGCGAGCGGTCCAGCACGCCGAAGACCTCGACTGGGCCGGAGACGACGTTTGGTTCGCCCATGGGGTCTACATCGACGACTCCGAGATCGAGCGGATGGCCATCGATGGCACGGGCGTCGCGCACTGCCCCACGTCCAACATGCGGCTTGCGTCCGGCATCGCCCCTGTGCGGAAGTTCCTTGCAGCGGGGGTCCCCGTCGGCCTCGGCGTTGACGGCTCGGCGAGCAACGATGGCTCTCATCTGCTTGGCGAGGCGCGGCAAGCGATGCTCCTCGCACGCCTCGACGCCGCACCGAACCAGTCGGACGGAGCGTTGATGACCGCCAGACAGGCACTGGAGATCGCAACACTTGGCGGTGCTGCAGTGCTCGGGCGATCAGATATCGGATCCCTTGAGGTCGGTAGGGCCGCTGATTTTATCTCCATTGACCTTGATCAACTCGGGTATGCGGGGGCGCAGGCCGACCCTGTTGCCGCAGCGGTGTTCTCAGCCCCGGCCACCGTGTCGAACAACTATGTCCACGGACAAGCAGTGGTCTCAGGCGGAATGCTCGTACGCATCGAACAGGAGCCACTCATCGAGCATCACAACAAGCTCGCCCAGTCATTGCTTGACACCTGACGCGGCCGGGGTTGGCGCGGTGGGGAGTCAGGCCCCGAGGGCCGAGAACACCTCGTACACCATGAAGGCCGGCCAGAAAATGCCCTGGAAGAACGACAGCGCGTACTCCCAGAAAGAGTCTGCCTGCTGCCAGTAGTACACGAAGGCTCCGAAGATGCCCAGCCCGTAGAGCGCCCCTCCACCAGCGGCGCCTGCATTGTTTGAGCCCATGGCCGGCCTCCTGTCGTTGGAGAGCTGAGTCTACTTGGCGGAGCCTGATCAGCCGTCTGTACGACGCGGACGTTCAGGCTGGGTTCCAAGATCGCCTATGCGTCTCGTCCTGGGCTGACAGAGGCCAGGCCCACCATCATCCACACACCGGCGAATGCGAGCAGTGGGACCTCAAGGAGGCGTTCGTTGATCCCTTCCAGCACACCCCCCACAGGTATCAACAGGGCCATGACCCACGCCAGCAATCTCGGGGTGAACGACCATTTGGGTAGTAGGTGTTTCTGTCGGATGTCACCACTGATGAGGAAGAGCAGGATGACCGTCGACAGGAAGTTCACCAGATAGCCCAGGTCGCCGAAGTCGTCTGTTCTTCCGGCAAGGTGGGGGATCGCGGCGACTGCGCCACCCGCGATCGCAAGCCACCCGAGGATCATGAGGAGCCACCTCGGTCTCCGCAGATCGTCAATGACGGAGTACAGCAACGTGACAGTGGCCAAGCCGAGGAAGAAGGGCGCGATCTCGAACGCATGCTCCGGCTGATCCCCGCTGGCAAGGATCGCGACGCTCTTGTACGCCAGCAGGACCGCACCGATGAATGCGGACATTCCGGACCACACCAACAGGTATCGTTCACTCATCCTGCGACCGTACACGGCGAAGGTCGGTCGGGTCGGCGAACTACTTCGCGCGACTCCCTTAGACGCGCCGAAGCCGAACGATCTCTCGCTCGGCTTCGGCGCTGAGGGCGCGGCACTGATCTATGCGGTGATGGCGGGAGTGTCGTTGTCGATGTCGACGGGTTCTTCATTGCGAAGCCAGAGGCCCCAGCCGATCATGCCGATCGCCATGATGACGACACCCACGATCAAGCCCGCCCACAATGCGTCCGGGTAGTCGCCCCACTCGTCCTGATCTCCAAGCTCGGCCGCCCTCGCAGCGATGAAGGTGATGACTCCGATCAGAAAGCCAGATGACACGAACATCGTGCTCCACTTCGGTGCGATCCCGGATCGAAGCACTGCTATTCCCAGTACCAGCAGTCCGATACCTTGAAGACCCATCCAGAAGGGAACGGCCCAGGCGATGACGCTCGCCACGACGCCTACGCCGGTGGTCACGAGACCGATCATCCCCGTAGTACCGAGTCCTCCGAGCCTCTTACTCACGCCGACTGCGGCGAGGAGGCCGAGAACTCCGGCGGCGAGAACCGCGATGGAGAATACGAGGTAGGCACCCTGCCAGTCTTCGCTGCCCCCGACTGAAAAGATGACGGCTGCGGCCGTGATCCATAGAGCTGCTGATGCGAGCGCAAAGGTTCCTGCGCGTATGGTGTTTTTCGTTGGCACTGCAATTCCTCCTGTGTTGTTTGAGGCGTACACGGCCGCGAGCACTTTGGGTTCCCCGAACCGATCCAGGGTGTCTCGTTGTGCAGCTTTCGGCTCGACACCGCTAGCGAGGAGCCTCTCGACGGTCGAGTAGAGATGGTCCTCCATCTCGGACACGAGATCATCAAGGTCACGTCGCCAACGGATCTCGGTCCGCATCGTGTCGAGATATCCGTCGATCAGGGCGTATCGGGCCACGGGACCCCCTTCAACACTCTGCCGATCGCATCGGAGAACTCGTTCCATGCTTTGCGCTGCTCACCGAGCGCACCCCTGCCGGGTTCTGTCAGCCGGTAGGTACGCCTTCGTCTTCCTTGCACCTCGTTCCACTCGCTATCGAGGTACCCGCCTTTCTGTAAACGGTGCAGTGCCGGGTAGACCGTCCCCTCGGGGAGGTCGAACGTGTCATCGGAACGCATACGCAGTTCGTCGATGATCGCATAGCCGTGCATTGAACCGTCGGCGAGTATCGCCAACAGCAGCAGGTCGAGATGCCCTTTCAGTGCCTGTCCTCTCATACCCAGAAAACCTACACTATGTAAACCTAGGTGTCAAGAGCGCAGCTCTCCCGTTCTGGCGTCCACCAAGCCGGCATTTCGGCCTCCTGGACGCCAGAACGGAGTCAACGGCGGGCTAGCGCTGCTCTCTGAAGTACGGGATGGCGAGAGCCTCTGGTGCGCCGAGGAAGCGTGCCCGTTTGCCACTGGTGAGCACGATCATCGCCACGATCGCAAGGATGAACGGCAGCATCGCCAGGAGTGATGACGGGATGTTGCTCCATGGCTCGCCGAGCGTCTGGAGGGTGAACTGGAGATGTTCGGCGGCACCGAACAGGTAGGCGGCAAAGATCGCACGCCACGGACGCCAACTTGCCAGGATGACGAGGGCGATGGCGATCCAGCCTGCTTGGCCGATCAGGCCGTCTTGCCATGTAGGCACGAGGGCCAGTGAGAAGTAGGCGCCGCCGAGACCGGCCAACGCGCCGCCGATCAGCACGTGAACGTAGCGGACCCATGACACGTTCACACCTGCAGCCTCTGCGCTGGCTGGGTCTTCACCGACTGATCGCAGTGACAGTCCCATGCGGGTGCGGAAGATGTAATAGCTGGCTGCGCCAGCAACGAGCCATGAAACGTACACGAGGATATCGTGTCCGAAGATGAGCGGCCCGACGACAGCGAGGTCGGCGAGTCCGCCTTCGAGGATCGGTGTGAAGATCGAATCGGTGCTGAGAGCGTTGCCGACGAGAGGTTCGCTGCCCGCAGTGCCGAGGAAGCTGGCAAGACCGATTCCGAACAACGTCAGGGCGAGCCCCGATACGATCTGGCTCACCCTGAGAGTGATCGAGGTGAACGCGTGGATCGAGGACAGTGCGGCACCTGAGATCATCGCCACGACGACGCCGATAGCCAGGCTTCCCGTGTTGAACGTAGCCCAGAATCCGGTGACGGCCCCGATGATCATCATGCCCTGGACGCCGAGATTCAGGATGCCTGCACGCTCGGTGATGATCTCGCCAACGGTCGCGAAGATGAGCGGCGTGCCGAACCCAATCGCTGCGAACATCGTGAGAATGAGTACTGATTCGTTCATGCGGCTTCCGCCGTCTCTTCAGGTTCTTCGACCGTTTCCTTGTCTGGACGTCGCAGGCGGTTGGCGATGAAGAACTCCCCTGCGACGGCAAAGATCAGGATGGCGCCTTGGAGCATTGTCACGGTGGCAGCCGACACGCCGATCGACTGCAGCGCTGGTCCGGCGTTGTTCAACGCACCCATGAGGATCGCAACCGGGATGACAGCGATCAGGTTCAGACCCGCTAGGGCCGCCACGATGATGCCGGTGAACCCAAGACCGAGGTTCAGGGACAGCGGGTCAAGCCTCCCGACGGGACCGGCCACCATCAGCCCACCGGCGAGACCAGCGAACGCACCCGAGAGCAGGAATACCGCGAGGACCTTCTTCGAGACGCCTATGCCCGCGTACTTCGCAGTCTCACCGGAATCACCGACGATGCGGACGGCGAAACCCCATCGGGTCTTGCTCACGAGATACCACGCGGCTATCGCGAAGGCTGCTGCGATGAAGATCCCGATGTCAAGCCGGTTGAAGAACTCTGGCAGTCTTGCGGCTTCCGGGATCTTTGCGCCTTGTGGAAAACTCGCTGCCACGGAGTCTCTCCATGGGCTGAAGCTGCCGAATATCAGGTAGTTCATCAGATTGAGCGCGATGAAGTTGAGCATCAACGTGGTGATGATCTCGTTGGTGCCCAGATACACCTTGGGTACGGCTGCTATGGAGGCAAGGAACGCCCCACCGATTCCGCCTGCGATCACGACTGTGGGAATGGCGACGTATGCCGGTACACCCGGACCCAGCCAGATCGCCGCACCTGCTGCAACGATGGCGCCCATGATGAACTGACCCTCGCCGCCGATGTTCCAAACGAGCATCTTGAACGCCAGCGCGGCGGCCACACCAGTCAGGATGAGCGGGGTAGCGGATACAAGCGTCTCGCTGATAGCACGGGACGACCCGAACGCCGTTTCGATCATATGGCTGTAGACGGTGAACGGGTTCTCTCCGGTCATCGCTAGGAAGATGCCTGCGACGACGAGCGCTGCGAGCACGGAAAGCACGGGCGTCAGGATGCGGAGTCGGAGAGATACCAGCCCGCGGGGCTCGACGATGAACCGGCGTTGAGTCACGAGGCTGCCTCCTCGCTCTGTCCCGCCATGAGAAGTCCAAGGCGCTCCGCAGTCGCCTCGTCGGCCCGCATCTCGCCAACTATCTGCCCTTCGTAGAACACGAGAAGCCGGTCTGAGAGTGCCAGCAACTCATCGAGGTCCTCAGATATAAGGAGCACGGCGACGCCTCGGCGCCGCTCTTCGAGAGTCAAATTCCGAACGGCCTCGGTCGCACCGACGTCGAGGCCGCGGGTTGGCGATCGGAGGATTAGAACCTTGGGCTCCATCTCGACCTCTCTTGCGATCAACGCCTTCTGGAGGTTGCCTCCGGACAGGAGCCGGATGGGCAGGCCGGGTCGAACACCCCTGATGTCGTACTGCTCGATCTGGCGGGTTCCCTCTTTCTTGAAAGCAGACGGCACGAGGCGGCCACGCTTGGAATACGGGGGATCCCTGAAGGCCTTGAGCGCAAGGTTCTCCACGGTGGTCAGTCCCGGGGCGAGTCCCATGCCGAGGCGGTTCTGCGGCACGTAACCGATGCCAGATCTGATGTGTGCGCGCGCGGTGTCATTCGTGACATCGCTGCCATCGATCTCAACTGTCCCCGATGTTGGCGATCGCAGCCCGACGATCCCGAGAGCAAGTTCACGCTGTCCGTTGCCAGAGACGCCCGCGATACCGACGATCTCTCCTGACTTCACATCGAACGTGACACCTCGAACCGCTTCCAATCCTCGGTCGCTATCGACACGGAGGTCCTTCACGTCAAGCATCACAGGCCCGATGTCAGTCTCTTCGCTGCGCGTGGGGAGGACGAGATCGCGTCCGACCATCATGCGGGCGAGATCCTCTGGCTCGGCGTCGGCCGTTGCTACGCCCCCGACCGTCTCGCCGTGTCGTAAGACCGTGACCCTGTCCGAAACCTGTTTCACCTCGTGCAATTTGTGGGACACGAAGATGACTGAGCGGCCTTCGTCAGCCATCTGGCGCATCGTTGTGAACAGGGCCTCAGCCTCCTGCGGCGTCAGCACGGCGGTCGGCTCATCGAGGATCAGCACCTTTGCGTTCCGATACAAGAGCTTCAGGATCTCAACGCGTTGCTGCTCGCCAACGGACAGTTGCCAGATGCGTGCTGAGGGATCCACGGGGAGCCCGTACCGTTCCGCCAGTTCTTCGGCAGCACCCTGAAGTTCCTTCTGGTTCAATCTGATTCCGGTATCCGGGTGACCGAGTGCAAAATTCTCAGCAACCGTGAGGTTCGGAACGAGCCTGAAGTGCTGATAGATCATCCCAACGCCTGCAGCCAAGGCCTCTTTCGGGTTCTTGAAGTGCACGGGTTCGCCGTCCATCAGCATCTCACCAGCGTCGGGGCGATAGAGGCCAGCGAGGATGGAGCACAGCGTCGATTTCCCTGCACCGTTCTCGCCCAGAAGCGCATGGACCTCACCTCGGGCGAGTTCGAAGTCGACGTGGCTGTTGGCTTTGACGCCGTAGAACGCCTTGTCGACGTTCTTCAGCTCAACGGCTGGCGTTCCTGATGTGCCTTCGGTCACCGTCTGTCCATGTTCGATCGGTTGTCCTGTGCTTCAAATCTTCGGTCGCTCAGGGTGCGCCCCGTGTGAGACGGGACACACCCTGCGACAACTCAGTGGATCAGCCGGTCGGGCTGCCGACGACTCCCTCGACGAAGTAATCCATGATGAAGATGTCTCCGAGGGGCTGGCTCTCGCCTGCCTGGTTGGTGATCGGGTCAGTGAAGACCGGGAATGTTCCAGCGATGATCTCCGCCTGGCGGGTCGTGATCACGTCCTGTGTCGCCTGTTCGACTGACTCACCGAACGGTGCCAGCGTGACCATGCCGCCTGCCATGTCGCCATAGAAGAACTCAGACTGCCACGTCCCGCCGATGACCTGCTGTGCGGTCGCCAGGTAGTACGGGCCCCAGTCCCATGTGGCTGCAGTGAGCCACGCCTTCGGTGCGAACTCTTCCATGTCGGTGTTGTACCCGGCCCACTTGGCACCCGCTGCTTCGGCTGTCGTACCGGTTTCGGGGGTGTCCTGATGCATCGCCACGACGTCGGCGCCAGCGTCGATCAGTGACTGGGCTGCTGCACCCTCCTTCGGTGGATCGAACCATGTCGACGTCCACACGACCTGCACGGTTATGTCAGGGTTGATCTCCTGGGCGCCAAGCGTGAAAGCGTTGATTCCGCGAAGAACCTCCGGAATCGGGAACGCTGCGACGTAGCCGATGAGATTCGTCTCAGTCGCTGCGCCAGCGGCCATGCCGCTGAGATAGCGTGCTTCTTCGGCGGCGCCGAAGTAGTTGCCCATGTTGTCCGAAACCAGGAATCCCGTGGCGTGCATGAATACGGTGTCCGGGTAGTTAGCTGACGCGGCAAGCATCGGTTCCATGTAGCCAAAGGTGGTCCCGAAGATCAGCTCACACCCTTGTGCGGCGAGGTCCTCGATGACCCGCTGGGAGTCTGCACCCTCAGCGATGTTCTCAAGCGTCGTGATCGAGACACCATCACCGAGTTGTGCCTTGAGGAACTGTGCTCCTTGGTCGTGCGCCCATGACCAGCCCTTGTCCGCTACGGGTCCCACGTGGATGAAGCCGACAGCCAGCACATCGTCGTCGGAGGCATTTGCGCAGGCCCCTCCTCCTTCGTCGTCGCTGCTACATGACGCGGCGACAAGGGCAAGTACGATCAGAAGCGCCGAAAAGAGGCGCCATTTCTTCAGATTCATTGGTTTCCTCTCAGTGTGCGCTGGTGTTCGCGCTCGTCGGCACACTACTTATTCGCTTAACAAAATGTCAAAGAGCACGGAGGCGGTCTCGAACGGGAATCAGCGCCGATTGATCGTCGGCAGGTGTCGTCTTGCGCCCGCGGTTGATCGGGTGTGGGAGTAGTGGTCGGTGCGGATCGCACGAAGTCCCCGCCAGCTCAGTTGGCTCCGTTTGCCGGTGGTGTTTGTCAAGGATGGGACAATCTTTCTATTGTGACCTCATCAAAGCGATGGAAGGAAGAAATTTGCATTACACCAGAATCGTTGCTCTCGTCGGGGTCGTGATCGTGGTCATCGGTCTCCTCTTGCAGTCAGCGTCGTCGAGCGCCGAGGATGCGATTCCCGGAGGCGACGGCACGACGTTCATGGAGGCAACGAGTGCTGCGACTGAGGGCGCCGTTCCTTCGTCCTTTGACTCGGTATGGGGTGCGATCTACGACGAAAGTGTGCCGGGCGGCATCGTTCTTGCCCTTGCGCTTCTCGTCATCGTCGCCCTCGCGTTCGTTCCTCCGATGCAGGACGCGCCGAATCGAATGTACTCGCTCGTTCTGACGATCGTCGGCGTGATCGTGATCGTGATCGCTGGCATCGCGACGAGCAAAGCACTAACTGACGCGTCTGATCTGCAGAACGCATATGCCCAGATGGCGGCTGGAGGTGCGCTCCCTGCAGCGTTCGGCGTGTCGATCAGCGCGGGCTGGTGGTTGCTGTTCACTGGTGGTGGCGTTGCTTCGATCGCAGGCATCCTCGGGCTGATGGCTGACACGACTGCACAAGAAGCTGCAGCTGAAGAAGCCGGGACTGACGACAGCGGAGACTCGGGCGACGAGTAGACGCCAAGACATCACAACCAAGTGAAGCGTATGGGGACGGTCGACGACCGTCCCCATCGTTCATTCTGAGGTTCGGAGCCGAACGACGGGGATCTCCCGATCGGTGCGCGATTGGTACGCCGCATAGTCGCCGTACGCCGCAACGATGCGCGGCCACCACGTCTGACGCTCGTCGGTCGCGATGGTTTCAGCCGTCACAGCTGTGTGACTGTTCCCGATCTGGATGGTTGCCTTTGGGTCTGCGAGCAGATTTCGGTACCAGTCTGGGTCGTACGGTCTCCCGCCGTATGAGGCGATGACGATGACGTCGGCTTCATCCCTGAGATAGAGGAGTGGCACCGTGTGTTGCGTCCCGCTGGTTCGGCCCGTCGTCGTCAGCAGCAGCATGTCGTTGTTGACCAGGCGCGATCCGACGGCGCCTCCGGTGAGCCGGAACAGTGAGGTGTGTACGTAGGAGAAGATCTTGACGCGTGCATCATGCATTCGCCGGAGCGTAGGTGGGTCCGCCGTCACACCGGAACGAAATGGTGATGCAGCCGATAGCAACGGAAACGGATGATCGTCGACGTATGCTCGCTTCGACGTACCGCAAGGAGGAGCAGACATGGCAGGCGATTGGGATGTTGACGAGGGCAGTTTCTGGGGTATCGCTGTTGCGATAGTTGTCGTGGCGGCGCTTGCGGCTGCCTCCGTGTTCATGGTCGCCGACGCCTTCTCCGAGGACGCTCTGCTGGTCGGCTTCGATGACCCGCAGGTTCTCGACATCTGGAACGTCATGATGGTCGCGGCGTTCTTCGCCTTCCTCGGGATGCTCTTGCTCAGGTTGCTGCTCGCTGCTGTGCCGGGCGGTGACATCTTCTACACGGTCATCGGAACGCTCTTCCTTCTTGTCTCCTTCCTTGCGATCGCACAGGTGGATGCGACTACCGGGAATCAGGTGTGGCTCATCACGATGCACACGGCGACGTACATCGTCGCGGTGCCGGTCGCGAACTCGATGCTCGGGAGGATGGCAACGAGAAAGCCGAAGTTGCCGCCACCCGCTCCGATGGCGCCTCCACCAGCGGCGAGCTAGGTATCTGCGTTCGTGGAGAAACCGGTACCAGCAGCGTCTGTCTGACCCTCGCTCGCAACATGTTCACCATCGATCGCAACGTCGATCATTGCTGCCGCTTGGGCGAGTGACCGCTCGACATCCGATGGCGTGAGTCCGCTTGCGAACACGAAGCCGAGGTAGCGATTCCCCTCGGGGAGCGGCCGCACCGTCCTGCCTGGAACGACGGTGAGTTCGACGTCATCGATCCCGTCGATCTCAAGTGCCTCGTCAACGTTCGACACTTCGCTCAGCACGCCCTCAGCCGGGATGGGCAGCATCATCACTCCGGTCGCAGGCTTCGCTGGCGGTGCGAACTCGTTGGTAAGACCCAAGGCGCTGCGTATCACGATGCTCTCGAGAGGTTCAGCGAGCAGGCCAAAGGACAACGAGCGGCCGCAGAGGCCACCGATGGAACGGGCGGCGATCTCGATGATGTAGACGTCGCCGTCTTCACCGATCCGGACCTCGGCGTGAACGGGGCCTGTGCGCAGGCCGATCGCTTCGATGGCAAGTCGTACAACGTCGATGACACGGGTCTGCACACTTTCGGGGAGACGTGAGGGCGAGACGAACATCGTCTCTTCGAAGAACGGGCCCACGAGCGGGACGGGCTTGTCGATGATCGCAAGCACCTCGAGTTGGCCGTCGATGAGAATGCCTTCCACGATCGCTTCCTCACCATCGACATAGCGCTCGGCGATGATCGGTTCGGCGGGATCTTGTCCGGCGTCGCTGAGGATATTCCGAATCCTTGTCTCGATCGCTGGAGCGTTGGAGAGGTCGTCGAGCCTGATGACGCCCCGGCTTGCGGACAACGACACGGGCTTGACGACAACAGGCAGCCCGAGTTCCGCGGTAACCGGTCCAAGTTGCCCTTTCTCCACGGCGCCAAAGGCCGGTTGAGAGACGCCCGCGAGCGAGAGCATCCTGCGCATGGCGAGCTTGTCCCTTGTGGAATCCGCCGCCGACGAAGGGTTGGTTGGCAGTCCGAGTGCGGCCGTCGCTAAAGCGACGGTTCGCACCCCCTGATCGTCGACAGCGATGACCGCTGACGCCTCAGGAAACTTCGATGCGATCGCGTCGGCTGCGCTCTCCGGGTCGTCCAGATCCACGAGGATCTGATGCTCGGGTTCGGTGAACGGTGAGTCTGCGTCCGTGGCGATCACTGTGTCGAGTCTGAGGGTTCTGGCGGCCGCGACGAAGTCGGCCGTGCGGTAACTCTCGCAGCTTGTGACGATAACGACGGTTGTCATGGCTCCATCATGGCTTCGTGCCGGTACGTGTGCAGCGACCCGTACCATCCCGTGAATGCCGACCATAGACACGCCGATCGTCTCGATTGACGAAGACGTCCTTCCCATGCTCCTCGACATAAGAGATCGCGAGCAGGATGCCGATGATCTCGGACTCGTGATCTCCATCGCCGGTGTTGCGGATGACGGTTTCAAGTACGGAACCGCCTTCATGCGTGTCGACCTTGCGGATGACACTGACCTCATCTTCGACGACGGGTCACTCCCGGTCATCGTGTCGGAAGCCGACGTCGAAAACCTGACAGGTGCATCGCTTGGCAAGTCGAAGAACTTGCTCCAGCCCGGTCTCACGATCAACAACCCGAACACGCCAAGCCCCGCGATCTCAACAGCCATGGCACAGGGTGACCTCACGGGTTCTGTCGCTGAGAAAGTGATCCAGGTCATCGACGAGGCGATCAACCCTTCGATCGCGTCTCACGGTGGCAGCGTCGAACTCGTCGCCGTAGAGGATGCAACGGCCTACGTCCGCCTGGGCGGCGGTTGCGTCGGCTGTGGAATGGCGACCGTCACACTGTCTCAGGGCATCGAGTCAACGATCCTCGACCTCGTCCCCGAGGTCCTCAAGGTCATCGACGTCACCGACCACGACCAAGGCGAAAACCCCTACTACGAGAGCTCGAAGAAGTAGCGGTCGCTCGCTCCAGACCTCAGACCTCAGACCTCAGACCAGAACTGTCGACCTAACGATTCGTCGTAGAACCTCTGCTGTCTGAGGTCTGTGGTCTGAGGTCTTCTCTCACCAGACCTTCGCCCTCATCTCCGGGGGTCTCATCGTTGGCGCATCGTCTGGGATATTGAAGGCTTCGGCGAACTCGGTGAGGTTCGCGAGGGGGCCCCGGACCCTGAACTCGCCGGGTGAGTGGGGGTCGCTGTTGACGATGAGGCGGAGGTATTCGGGTGTCGTGTTGCCGCGCCAGACCCGTGCATATGACAGGAAGAACCGCTGCTCAGCGGTGAGCCCACCGACTTCTGCGTCTCCGTTGCTTGCGACGATGTCCTTGAGCGCCGCGATCGCCAGAGTCAGCCCCGCAAGATCCGCGATGTTCTCGCCGAGTGTGAGGTCTCCATTGACGTTGAGGCCTTCCTCAACCTCGTACCCGCTGAACTGCTCTGAGATGACTTGAGCCCGGCTCTCGAACTCCTGGCGGTCCGTGTCGTCCCACCAGTTGCGGAGGTGGCCGTCGGCATCGAACAGGCTTCCTTTGTCGTCGAAACCGTGGGTGACCTCGTGGCCGATCACCACGCCGATTCCACCGAAGTTGACTGCGTCGTCCGCATCCCGGACGAAGAACGGATCCTGGAGGATCCCCGCGGGGAACACGATCTCGTTCCGTTCAGGCCAGTAGTAGGCATTGACGACGTGAGGAGGAAGAAGCCACTCGTGAGGGTCGATCGGCGCTCCGAGCGCTTTGATGTTTCGATTGAACTCGAACGTTCGTGCCGCAAGCCTGTTCGCCAGCCACCCGGACGGGTTGATGGTGAGAGCCGAGTAGTCCCTCCACTCGTCGGGATACCCGATCTTGTATCCGAAACCGTCGAGCTTGCGGAGAGCCTGCGTCTTGGTGTCGTCGCCCATCCAATCGGCGGTCTCGATGCTGTGCTTCATCTGGACGAGGATCTTGTCTACGAGATCCTCCATCCGAACCTTCGACTCCGGAGGGAAGTTGTCCTTCACATAGAGTTGGGACACCATCTGTCCGATGTTTCCGCTCGCTGCCGCGAGAACGCGCTTCCATCGCACTTTCTGGACCTTCTGGCCTCCGACCTTCGTACCCCAGAACGAGAACGCTTCGTCCTCGAAACGAGACGGAAGCGAGCTGGCTGTCGAGATGACGAGGTGCCAGGTGATGTATGTCTTCCAATCGTCGATGGAGACGTCGCCGATCATCTCATCGAGGGCTGAGAAGAAGCCCGGATTGTCGATGTTGAGGTTGATCTCGTTCCCCGCGCCGATCGTGTCGATCCACGCGTTGATGTCGGCGGTCGGGCTCAGCTCTGCGAGCTCAGCACGCGTGAACATGTTCGTCGTGAGTTCGACGTCCCGCTGCTGGACAGCTGTGTAGGACGCTTCAGCGAGACGCACCTCGATATCCCAGATGGCCTGTGCTGCCTTCGCTGCGTCGTCCTTCGATCGGCCGAGGAGTTCGAACATCGCCGCAGCGTGTGTCCGGTAAGCCTCAGCGAGTTCTGCGGATTGCTCATCGTCGCGGAAGTAGTAGTCGCGGTCCGGGAGGCCGATTCCCCCTTGGCCGATGTAGAGCAGATTCCGGGTCGTATCACTCCTGTCTGGCTCGACCATCCATGACCAGCCGATACCGACGCCGATCGGCATGAGGGACGCAAAGCTCGCCCGCAGGTCTGCTTCGTTGCCGATGCTCTCGACGAGGTCGAGCCATTGCTGGATGGGCTCGATCCCAAGGGCCTCGATCGCGTCGGTGTCCATACCGGATGCGTAGAAGTCTCCAACGACGCGCGACGGTGACCCTTCTTCGCCGCCTTCGGCGACGGCTTGCTCAAGAAGCGCATGCAGGATCTCTTCGTTTCGTTCGTGCAGTTCGTGGAAAGCGCCCCACGCCCCGTATTCAGGGGGAACCGGGTTGGCGTCGAGCCAGCCACCGTTCGCGAAGCGCCAGAAGTCGGTCGTCGGTGTCTCCGATGTGTCCATGTCCATCGGACGGAAGACAGGATCGTCGCTTGAGACGAACGGAGTGGATGATGTGCTGGTCACTGGGAGCCTCCCGTCGATGCGAAAACCCTACCCATGGCTGTGTCGACAGTGGGTGGTGAGGCCGCTGGCGGGTGCAACGGCCGTCGCAACCGTGACACCGCAGACAGGACATCGCGGATAGGATGCCCGGGTTGCCCGTACTTGGTGGATCGGGACAGGAAGGTGTACGTGCCGAAGCGTCCAGGCGTATGGCCCACGATCAAGTCGGGTCTCAATCTCGGAGTGCGAGACGAGAAGCTCGGAACGTTCCTTGGTGTCTTCACTCCCTCGATCCTCACGATTCTGGGAGTGATCCTGTACCTGAGGATGGGCTGGGTCGTCGGCAACGTTGGGCTCATTGGTGCCCTCTGGATTGTCGTCATTGCCAACCTGGTCACGCTCGTGACTGCTCTCTCTGTGTCCGCTATCGCCACCAACATGAAGATCGGGACCGGCGGTGCGTACTACATGATCTCGCGCAGCCTGGGAATCGAGGTCGGCACGGCGATCGGGATCCCCCTGTTCGCGGCGATGGCATTCAGCATCACCCTGTATGCGTTCGGTCTTGCAGAGAGCGCCAGGGTCGTGTGGCCCGATGCACCGCAGCGCCCTATCGCCGCGCTCACGATCCTCGTTGTCGCTGTCCTGGCGGCACGGGGGGCAGGCGTTGCTCTCCGCTTACAACTTCCGATCATGCTTGGCGTTGCCCTTTCACTTGTCGCTCTCGTGTACGGCGTGGCGACGAACGTGACGTCGACGGCTGGTCTGACGGATACCGTTGAGAACCCTGCGGCGTTTTGGGCCGTGTTCGCCGTGTTCTTTCCTGCTGTTACCGGGATACTTGCTGGCATCAGCCTGTCCGGCGACCTCAAACGCCCGGACAGATCGATCCCTGTAGGTTCGATCGCGGCCGTCCTCACCGGCTTCGCTGTGTATCTGATCGCTCCCGTCCTCCTCGCGGTGGCTGCAACGCCAGATGAACTTGTGAACAACAGCCTGATCTGGTTCGACCTTGCGGGTCCACTGAGCTTCCTCGTCCTCTGGGGGTTGTGGGGTGCGATCTTCTCATCGGCAGTCGGAAGCGTGCTCGGAGCACCGCGCACGCTCGAGGCGATGGTCGACGATCGCGTGCTCCCACGCATCCTCGGACGGCGGATAGCATCCGTTCGCGGACCAGGCGTCCCATTACTCCTCACGTTCGCTCTTGCTCTGGGAGCGGTTGCCCTTGGCGATATGGACGCGGTGGCGCCGGTGCTGACGATGTTCTTTCTCGCCTCGTACGGGACGATCAATCTTGTCGCCGGCATCGAACGACTGAGCGGCGATCCGTCGTTCAGACCCCGGCTGCATGTGCCCTGGTGGCTCTCGCTCACAGCCGCTGCTGCCTGTTTCTGGATCATGTTCCTCATCAATCCGATCGCTCTTGCGGTGGCTGTCATCGTCGAGATCGGGATCTACGTTCTGATCAGACGCCGTGCGCTTCCCGCACCATGGGGCGACCTTCGCCGTGGTGCGCTCATGAGCCTCATCAGGCGCACGGTCGTCCAGCTACGGCACCTTCCCCAAGATCCACGCAATTGGAGGCCGAACATCCTGCTGTTCGTTGGCGATGTTGCGAGGCGAGCGCAACTCGTGCGGATCGCCTCGTCGCTGGTCACGGACCGCGGGATCTTGACAGTGTCAAAATTGATGGTCGGCTCGGTTCACGAACTGTCAGAGTCGGTGTCCTCCGAGAAGCAGCAACTCACGGACGACCTCGCCGAACTCGGCATTCTGGCTTTCCCGGAGGTCGACATAGTCCCGACGTACGAGGGAGGCGCGGTAACCGTTGCACAGTCGAACGGCATCGCCGGTATCGAATCGAACACGGTGATGATCGGATGGTCCGAGAAGTCCGAGCGCCAGTCGATGATGCTGAGGGTTGTCTCGAACCTCGCCCGTCTTGGGATGTCTTCGATCATCTGTATCCCGGTGGACCGTGAGTGGCGGCGTAGGCGGCGTGTCATCCACGTGTGGTGGGGCGGGCTGCAGGAGAACGGCGACCTGTTGATCCTGTTCGCACACCTGCTGTCGCTGAACCCGGCCTGGCGAGGATCGGAGATCGTCATCAACTCGATCGCGACGAACGACATGACGATGACCAGAAACGAGTTGTTGCTCCAGAGGCTGATCAGTGCGAGTCGGATCGACGCGACTGCCGAGGTGAGCATCAAGCCTCATGGGGTCAAGGTCCAGGACATCATCAGGGAGCGGTCGGCGACCGCCGACATCGTTCTGCTGGGGTTGCGTGGCACGGAGCCAGGTGACGAAGCGAAGTACGCGGCGCGTATCTCGGAGATGGCGGAAGGCCTGCCGACGGTGCTCTTCGTTCGCAGCGCTGGTGAATTCAGAGGACAGCTACTCGGCGATGTCGAAGACATCGAGAGCAGCACGCCCGAGGCGCTGGCCGAGTCGAAGTAGTGGCGTCAGTCGCTCCGCCACACCCGCCACAGCGCTGAGGGATCCTCGAGAGGGTTGCCGTGAACGAGGAAGAAGTCCGCTGGTCCACCGACGATCAGCCTGCCTGCGGTCGGCTCCCTCAGGAGGTCACCGCCGATCCACGTGGCAGATGCAAGCGCCTCCACGGGCTCCAGGCCAGCTGCAACAAGGCACTCGACCTCCCACGCGAGATGGCCAGCCCGAGGCGACCCACCACCGAAGTCGGTGCCAGCCGCGATCGTCACTCCGGCTGCGTGGGCGATCCGTACGCTCTCGTACCAGCGCTCCTTGCGCTCAATGAGTCTTGAGGTGGCCGCGTTGCCGATGAACCGGTCGACCGTGGTCGTGGAGGAGAACGTCGTCCACGATGCCAGGATGCTGAGGGTCGGGACGAGGTATGTGCCGTTCCGGGCCATGTGTGCGGCGATGTCCTCGTCGATATGGCTCCCGTGCTCGATGCAGTCGACGCCGCCGAGAACTGCGGCCCGCACCGAAGGCAGGTTGGTGGCATGAGCCGTAGCTGTGATGCCTCTGCGCTTTGCTACGTCCACGGCGAGAGCCACATCGTCGATCGACCAGGTCGATGTGTCTGCATCAGGACCCTCCACGTAGAGCTTGATGAGGTCTGCGCCCCCGTCGATCTCTCGATGGACCGCCGCCGCCAGGCCGTCTTGATCGTCGATGATGACGGCGGGGTCGATCGTCCCCGCCAGGTCGATCCATGCCCCTGCTGCCCTGATATAGGGCCGGTCAGGTCGACCCACCCACTTGTCGCGCACGGTGATGGACAATGCCTTGCCGTCCCGCCATGGTGCCCCGACATCGCGGAACCATCGGATCCCGGCTCGGTATGCGACGGCACCGTTCTCCTCTGCGGTCGTGAGAAGCGTGTCCGTGTCATCCTCGATACGATCGATCCAGTGGGCGCCGCCTTGGAGGACGGTATGGCTGTGGGCATCGACCATGCCGGGCACGACAGTCGCCCCGGAGGCGTCGATGACGCGGACGTCGTTGTGCGGCGCGGCTGCCTCATCATCCGGCCCCATCCAAGCAATGACTCCATCCGTGACGTGGATGGTGTTGTCGAGGCCAGTTGGCCCGACGTTGCGTCTGCGATAGCAACCGACCGGTACGTTGTGCTGCTCATCGTTCCAGCGTAGGCATGGTGTCGTTGGCGGATCGGTGGACGCTGAGTTGTTGAAAACAGTGACCCTGCGTGCGTAGCCTCCTACGAAATCGACCTGAGGAGAACCGTGCTTCAAAACATCTTGTGGATCGTGGCTGTCCTGTTCATCATCGGCGCCGTTTGGATGATCTTCCGAAAGTTCTTGAAGTGGGGGATCATCCTGCTCGTCGTCGCAGTACTGCTCGGAGCTTTCGGCATCTTCGCCTGACCGGCCCAGCAGGGTCAGCTCTACCTGCGGACAGACCAGATAGCGAGGGCGGCTCCGCCGACAACGGTGAGGCCTCCTATGACGATCCACTCGGTCGCGTTCGTCATGAATGACTGAGGCGCCAGCGTTGAGCCCATGCCCTGGAGCATCCAGACGAGCCCCGAAAGAGCGATCAGCGTCCCTGCAACTGTGCCGAAGATCCTCACCACGCCAAACTAACCGTTCTGGCGTCCACCAGGCCTAAATGCTGGCTTGCTGGACGCCAGAACGGTTTTCAATCGGCGGTCTTCAGCTGTTCGGCGAGTTCCGTCAGTTCGAGCCATCTTGTCTCCGCCTCATCGAGGTCGGAGATGACGCGCTCGAGTTCCTGTCCGAGCGCGGCGGTCGTGTCGGCGTTCCCCGCGCTGTCCTCGAGGTCAGCGATGAGGGCGGTGCGACGACCTTCAAGCGTCGGCACCTGCCTGGTGAGCAGTTTGAGCTCTCGCTGATCGTTGTAGGTGAGCTTCGTTCTCGCAGCTTTCGGCCTCTGAGAAC
>PVMK01114148.1_pt1 | contig 47313 bp, 43 predicted proteins | sample 1853481 | NCBI WGS metagenome assembly PVMK01 (sample SAMN08533507, study PRJNA380276) | Marine sediment metagenome, whole genome shotgun sequencing project.
CACAAAACCGAAGCCCTTACATCGCCCCGTCATGACATCCGTAGCCAGACTGACAGATCGCACAGCACCATACTCCGAGAATAAACTGTTCAAACTCGCCACGGTTGTATGCGAGGAAAGATTGTGCACCACCATCTTCGTCATGGCGCTTCTTTAGCGATGCCGAGATTTCGTAGCTTCTTTCTTAGACTTCTTCAGTGCCTTCCGTTCTTTCGGAGTTATCGTCGGTTTCTTCTTGGCTTCTTTATTCGGTTTGCGTTCTTTAGACATGTTGTTCGCCCCCTGTCCGTCCACCTCAAACCCATTATACAGAGGAATGACGAATGGCCGCTTCGCGTTGATAGCAGATTCCGTTTAGATCGACAATCCCGCCAATGACGGGTCTGGATCGGTTCCAGCCGGTTAGCCTCAAGGGCACTGACCGACAGCTCCGCACTCGAATCCAGCTACTCAGTCGCGATCAAATCCGGGAGAATGGTGCCAGTGTACAGTTAGCAGCATGGTCACCATAACTCTGGAGCGCTCAGCGGATCTACACACGATATGCTTACAGGTGATTCTGTAAAAACACCTTCGTTAAGGGTAATTGCCTGCCACCCAAAAGGATACTGAAGTTCATAAGGTGGTGAATATCCTGAGGCAGTTTCGGCGCTGAATCCGAACTTGCCATAATAATTCGGATCACCATTATTTCAATACAGTCGAAAGCCACCATGCCGCTGCCGACTGCGATGATCCAGCCACCACCACGCTGCAAATCCCCCGACAGCCAGCGCAATAACAGCAAGGCCAAATGCCCAACTGCCCGGAACGCTCGAATCATAGCGTGCCAGGTCTTTTTGAAGCTCACTCGTGCGCAGGCGCAATTCGATCAGTTCATTCTTTTCCGCATCGATACGGGCCAGGTCCGACTCAAGCTGTCGTGACCTCTCGTCAAGCTGCGCTTCACGCTCTGTCGCCCCTGATTGCACGGCCTCCAGCTGCGCGGACAATTCATCGCGTTCCTGTTCCGCTTTGGCCACACGGTGACGGGCCGGCTCATCTTCCACAAGGTAGGCAACCCGAACCCAGCCTTCCTGTCCGTTAGTCAGTTTCACGCGTGCATAAGATCGATTCTGTTCCAGCACTTCGACTGAGTCGCCGCTTTCGATAAAGGTAAATGCTTTATCCCGGGTATCAGACATTTTATGAACACCAAGGCGTAGCTTGTCGGTCACATACATAGTATCGGCAATCGCAATTGTTGCAGGCATATATAGAAAAAATATTATGATCAAACGACACACAGGACTAAAGCTGCTCACTGTTGATACACCCACCTTAACAATGCACTGTGCGCTTCTTCGCCGGGTCCCCGATCAGCCTTGTCGGCGTTTTGAAAGGCGACGACGACGTAATCCTTACCGGATTGGCTGCGCACATAGCCCGCCATAGCGTAGACATCTTTCAGACGGCCGGTCTTAATATGCATGCGACCCGTTAATTCTTCATTACGAAAACGCCGCTGCATCGTACCGTCAAGACCCGAAAGCGCAAGAGATGATACAAATTCTGCGCTGAAGGTGCTGCTGCCGGCATCAAGCAGTAACTGCGCCATGTTTCGCGCCGAGATTCGCGTATCCCGCGACAAACCTGCACCATTATCCAGATTAAGCTCGGGAAAATTCAGATCGCGTTCGGCCAGTATCATCGTCGCAGCTTCACGTCCTTTGGCGACCGTCGCGGGCGGACCAAATCTCTCAGCACCCATCGTCAGCAGCAGGTGCCGCGCCATCACGTTGTTACTCCACTTATTGACGGAACGAATCACCTCAGACAGTGGCGGTGAATCCATCGTTGCGAATAATTCAATATTTTCCGGAACAACGGCCGTGCGCACACCACCTTTGAGCGTTCCGCCACTTTGTTCCCAGAGCGTTCTGAAAACACCGTAGGCAAAGGTCGGTGCCTGCAAGGCCGAACGGGAAATACTGTACTCGGAGCAAGTACGCCCGTAATTACCCGAAAATGTAACCCGATCATACAGAGGCGCGTCAGATACAGTGACGGCTATGCCGCGTTGATAACCGCGGCAACGCCCACCTGTGAGCTTCAGATTATTTTCGATTTCAAGATTAGCCGGCATCGGATCGGCGATGACCTGTACCTGATTGGTCACGGGGTCAGGCAGAAAAATAAATCGGATCGCCTTGAAGTTTACGAGCAGGGCATCCGGCACCACGTTATAGGCACGAAAGGCCTGTCCGTCGAACTCACCTGTATCAGTCGGTTCAAGATCAAAATAACTGTTGTCGATAACCAGATCACCAAGCACATGATCCAGCCCTTTTCGACGCAGCTGCTGGAGAAACAGCCAGAAACGCTCGGTCACAAGATACGGGTCGCCATAGCCTTTCAGGAATAAATCGCCATCCAGAGAACCGTCATTCAGCTCACCTGCACGATAAGCCTCGGTTTTCCAACGGTAAGTCGGTCCCAGGTCTTCAAGCGCGAGGAGGTCGTCAACAACTTGATGGTCGAAGCAGGATTGCGGGGCGTATCCGGATTCACGACAAGCAGAGGCTCGTTATGGCCGACTGCCTGCACATAGGCGCTGTAGGTGTCCACCGGCATTTTATACGCCGATAAAATATCGGAAACCGGTCTGGGCAGCGCCTGCGGGAACTGTTCCTGCCCGGCCGCACCTGTTTGGGCGACGCCGGTTTGAGCAAGACATGCCGCAAAAGACGAACAGGCCATAACGACGGTGAGTATTACGCTACGAATGATCATGTTGTCGGGAGTGTATTATTTTTTTCCGCCCTGAGCAGTCTCCCGGGCGCAATCACCGGGCAATCACTGGCGGTCAGGACGCCTGATGCCCATCGAACGCATGCGATCGGTCAATGTGCTGGGCTTGATTCCGAGTAACTCCGCCGCACCTCCATTACCTGAAATACGCCAGTGTGCTGCCGCAAGCGCGGCCTCCAGATTGGCTTTTTGCCTGACCTTCATTTCTTCCTCGGTCAGGAAACCGGCCAGTTCAGGTTCAGGCGCGCCTGTCTCATCGGACAGCGACGGCATCACACCGACATCAAGCATGGACAGGTCGAGTCGCAGGGTATCACCATGTGAAAGAATGACCGCGCGTTCAATAACGTTTTTCAGTTCACGTACATTGCCGGGCCACTGGTAACGTCGCAGTGCCTCGACCTGCGCCTGGGTCAGGCTCAGACCTTCACGACCGAAATCCCGGCAGACTTGTTCCAGGAAAAATACCGCCAGCATGATCACATCATCACCGCGTTTGCGCAGCGGTGGCACCTCCACGGGGAAAACACCCAGCCGGTAATAGAGATCTTCACGAAACTCGCCGGCTTCCACCGCCTTTTCGAGATCCTTGTTGGTGGCTGCGATCACCCGAACATCGACTGTCCGTGACCGGTCTTCACCGACTCGCTCAAATTCCTTCTCCTGTAAAACCCTCAGGAGCTTGCTCTGCAGGCCGAGCGGAATCTCACCGACCTCATCCAGGAAAATCGTACCGCCGTCGGCCAGCTGGAAACGACCCACACGATCGCGATGTGCACCCGTGAACGCGCCTTTGACGTGGCCGAAAAATTCGCTTTCAAAAAGCTCGTCAGGAATCGACGCGCAATTCACCTTCACCAGCGGCCCGTCGGAGCGCGTACTCTGGGCGTGAATAGCATGTGCCACAAGCTCTTTACCGGTTCCTGTCTCACCGACAATCAGCACGCTGGCCGGGGTTGCAGCAACGGCCTGGATACGCGCAAGCATCGCAACAAGCGCCGGACTTTCTCCGATAATGCGCCCAAAGTTCATTGAGATGCTGACTTCCTCGCGCAGATAGTCGCGCTCACATTCCAGCTCTTCTTTCAGCCGTTCTATTTCGCCGTAGGCCGCGACCAGCTCCGCTTCGGCCCGGTTGCGTTCGGTCACATCCTTACTGGCGACCAACACTTTACGCCGGCCATCCAGGCCGTCCGGTTCGGATCGCGTGGACATCACAACGTCCATGACTTCGCCGTTCCTGGCCACCATCTGGCGGGGAACATTTTTTCGGTCGTCGCCGGCAAGAATTTCCTCAAGTTTGCCGCCAAGCAAAAGCTGGCGCGATTCTTCGGTCATGTAATCCAGGATGGAGCGCCCGATCACCTCGGCCTTGGTATAACCCAGTTTTTCGAGCCAGTGATCGCTGACATCGGTGATGCGGCCCTCGGCATCGATGGTGTGCAGCATTGCGGGCGTGGACTGATAAAGATCACGAAACTTACGTTCAAGCCGGGCCTGATCCGAGAGTTCGATAAACACCGATAGCGAGGACCGGTAATCGCCCTGCTCGCTGAAATCCGCGACGGTCGTGGCCCACAATTCGAGAGTCCGGCCGTCCCGGGTCACAAACTCCACGGGCACATGATCCAGGCGCCCGGTGCGGCGAAAGGCCGGCAAATGCTGCTGGATAATGCGCCGGGCACTGTCCGGGGTGGAAATATCGACAGGGGACAGGCCCGTGATTTCGTCGCGCGGATACCCCATGCGCCGGACCCACTCATCAGAGACATCGGTGATACGACCCTCCGGGTCCATCATCACAGCCATCAGGGGCAGTCGGCGAAATAATTGATTTGAGCTTTGATTGGCAGGCATTGGCGCAGTATACACGGATTTCCGTGATTTTATATCTCGGTTTTTCGTGATTCGCGGAATTCCGTGTGATAAAAATAGCATAAGCTGTTGTTTTATATAGATCCAAAAGTTGGCACGGAACCTGCAATAAGAGGGATGAGTCTGAAAAATAATTTCCGGCTTAACTTTCATTCAACAACACTAATGGTGAGGCAGAGCGATGAATAACATGGTGAATAACCGCGCTAAGCGTCGGTCCAGCCTGCCCACCGTATTGCTCATGCTGGCACTGGGTGCCGGTTTCGCAACGGTAGGGCAAGCGCAGGACATTCCGCAGGTCACGGTAACAGTCAAATCCTCCAACTGTAGCCATGATCTGATGCGGGACGACATGCAGACAAAAGCGACACGTGCGGTCTGGGATACCCGGATCAGTGTGGCTGCCGATCTCTACGCGAGACTGTACAGACAGCATCGGCGCTCATTCCAGGTAGCAGGAGGCGACTCAGGCAACCGCGGATGAGAAAAAAGCTTCGGAAAGTATCGCATCCCCTTTAGCGATACGACCGACAGTGACGGCGTCAGCCGTCGTCACGCAGGGTTCTCTTCCCCTTGGAACCCTGCGGCCCCCAAGGGGGCTTGCATGGCCATTCAGTCATCGCGTGACTGAAGCAATAACTACCCCCGGCCGTGTAAGTCCCCTGTTTTTTATTCCGGATTCCCCAGGTACTGCGCCAGGAACGTCGTGCTGCGCATCCAGGCATCGCTGGCAGCGACCGGGTCGTAAGCCAGACCCGAAGGGTTAGAAAACGCATGTTTGGCGCCCTTATAGATTTTAATGTCTGCCGTTTTGCCCAGTGTTTCGAGCGTTGCAGAAAATTCCGTCACGTCATTCAGCGGAATAATGGGGTCATTCTCGGCAAAATTACCCATTACAGGCATCTGTAAAGTAGCCAGCTGTGCCTTGTCGGTGACTACAGAGCCGTAGTACATGACCATCGCATCAATGGCATCAGGCATGAACAACGCAGCCTGCAACGACCAGCGACCACCCAGACACCAGCCGATAACGCCGATCCGCGGTGCGCTTATATCATCGTTCAAATAGGTATAAGCCTGGCGCAGATTTGATTCAGCCGCAGGAACTGAGTTATTGAGATTCTGCATCAACCCCATGGCTTCCTTGGGCGTCGTCGCCACTCCGCCGCCATAAAGATCGACGGCCAGGGCAACATAGCCTTCACCGGCTAAACGATCGGTGACCTGACGAATATTGTCGTTCAGCCCCCACCACTCGTGAATAACAATCAGCCCCGGCAGATCCCCCGATGCCGCCACGGGACGCGAGATATACCCTTGCAGTGGCTTGCCGTCAATTTCACCGTAATTAATCGTCTCGCCCATGACCTCTGTAACAGGTGCGGTTCTGGCGACCGGCGTTGCCACGGGCCTGTCGTTTTTGTGAGCCTTGGCCGTTGCGGCTACAGGATCCCCGGCCAAAGCCAGGCCATACCAGAACAGTGAGATTACTAACGTGAGAAAAACAGGCTCGCGGACGCGGCCAGCCATTCGAGAGCTGGATAAAGACTAGCGGAATCGCTGCTGCAGGGTATGCAGCTTTTCACTGCCCGGACAAAGCCGGTCGAAATCAACCGAGTTCAGTGGCTGATCCGTGGTCTGATTGACCTCGTGCATGTCCTTCTGGCCTTCATCGACATACAGCAGACCTGTAACGATTTCGCCGGCCGCACGATGCTGTTCGAGGAAACAGTAGGCAGCAGCCTTATCCATCGGATCAAAGTCCTTATCCACTTTTCGCAGAATAATCTGACTGCCGTCATGCAGCTCCACAGGCATGGCCTCACCCTCATCGTACTGCGTCCTGATCTCTTTGCTCGGCGGTACGAAATCGGTGTGTATTGCAGGATGATAATGCTGACGGGTGAACTCGTAGCTCTTGGTTGAACCTTCGTGGTCGTTAAAAGTCACGCACGGTGAAATGATATCGATCACCGCAAAACCCCGGTGACTCAATCCGGCCTTTATTAAAGGGACAAGTTGTTCCTTATCACCCGAAAAGCTCCGCCCGACGAAAGACGCACCCATAGTGATCGCCGTCAGAACCGGGTCGATAGGCGGCTGCAAATTGGCCTCGCCTTTTTTTGCCGTGCTGCCGACATCGGCCGAAGCCGAGAACTGGCCCTTGGTCAGCCCGTAGACGCCATTGTTTTCGATCAGGTACAGCATGTTGACGTTGCGACGGATCGCATGACAGAACTGGCCCAGGCCAATCGACAGCGTATCGCCGTCGCCGGATACGCCGATGTACTGAATATCGGCGTTAACCGCATTAGCGCCGGTGGCCACCGACGGCATGCGTCCATGCACCGAGTTAAATCCATGAGACTGGCTTAGAAAATAGGCCGGCGTCTTCGAAGAACAGCCGATACCGCTGAATTTTGCCATACGGTGCGGTGCGATATTCAGCTCGAATACCGCCTGAACAATGGCGCCGGTAATCGAATCATGGCCACAGCCCGCACAAAGAGTGGACATGCCGCCTTCATAATCACGAACCGTCAGGCCCAGATCGTTTCTCGGCATCCGGGGATAGATGATTCTCGGTTTTGCGATAAAACTCATGCCGCTACCCCTTCACCTTCTGCCATATCCTGGCTGATCTCATCGACAATAAATCCGGACGTGATTGGCATGCCATTGTAATGAAGCACCGGCACCAGTTTCGCCGGATCGACACGGGTCTCGAGAATCAGCAGGCCGCGCAGCTGGGCATCACGATTCTGCTCGACCACGAAAATACGATCATGGTTGTCGAGAAAAGCCTGAACCTGATCATTGAACGGGAATGCCTTCACGCGCAGGTAATTCAGATGTATGCCCTGACCTGCCAGAGTATCGCGGGCCTCGCAGACAGCGCCATCGCAGCTGCCGATAGAAATGATCCCAACGCGGTTCTTTTCCGAGCACTCGATCTGAGGGGCCGGAACATAGCGTTTGGCGACTTCCCATTTAAGACGCAAACGGTCGACAACCTGCTGGTACTCGTCCGCGTTCTCGGTGTAGGCGCCGTACATATTGTGGCCGGAGCCGCGCGTAAAATAAGCGCCTTTGGGATGCACGCCGGGGAATGTCCGGTAAGGGATGCCGTCCGAGTCCACATCCAGATAACGGTGGAAAGCTTCAACTCCTTCAAGGTCATCGGCATCAAGAACCTTGCCTCGATCCGGTTTGAAATCGTCGTCCCACTGCAAATCGGGACACATCCAGTCGTTCATGCCTATATCAAGATCGGTCAGCATAATCACAGGAGTCTGCAGGCGTTCAGAAAGATCGAATGACTGCACCGCCATATAAAAACATTCCTGCGGATTCGCCGGGAACAGCAACACATGTCGCGTATCACCGTGCGATGCATAAGCACAGGTCATAATGTCCGCCTGCTGGGTCCGCGTCGGCATGCCCGTGGAAGGGCCGCAGCGCTGAACGTTTATCAGCACGGCCGGAATTTCAGTGAAATATGCATAACCGAGAAATTCGCTCATTAACGAAATACCCGGGCCGCTGGTCGGCGTAAACGCGCGCGCGCCATTCCAGCCGGCACCCAGAACCATACCGATAGCCGACAGTTCATCCTCGGCCTGAATAATGCAGTAATCCCGCTTGCCGGTTTCCGGATCGACACGGTACTGATTGCAGAATGACGTGAAGGCATCCATGACGGAAGTGGAGGGTGTAATCGGATACCAGGCGCCCATTTGCGCGCCTGCATACATGCAGCCCAGGGCTGCGGCGGTATTGCCATCGATCACGATGTGATCACGTGTAGCATCCATGGCTTTCATCATCAGCGGCAACGGGCAATCGAAATTTTCTTTCGCGTAGTTGTAGCCCAGATCAATGGCGATACCATTGGCCTCAAGAAGATGCGCTTTTTTTGCGAAAGTCCGGGAAATTGAATCCCGGATCACATCCATATCCATGTCAAGCAACGCGGCCACAGCACCGACGTATGCGACATTTTTCATCAGAATACGCGAACGAGCGTTGGTAAATTTCTCGTTACACATCCTGGCCAGCGGAATGCCGATGATAGTGATGTCATCGCGCTTCAGATCTTTATGACGCGGCCAGGTCGAGTCATAAATCAGGTATCCGCCGGAAACGACATCCATCAGGTCGTGCTGATAGGTCTCCGCGTTCATGGCCACCATGACATCCACTTGACCCGAGCGCGCGAGATAGCCCTCGCCACTGACCCGGATTTCATACCACGTCGGCAGACCCTGGATGTTGGAGGGAAAATAGTTTTTCGCAATGACCGGAATGCCCATGCGAAAGATTGACTTCATCAGCAAAGCATTGGCACTGGCGGAACCAGTGCCATTGACGTTGGCGATCTTAATCGTGAAATCGTTTACTCGTGATCCCGTGCTCATGACAGGCATGCTTCTCAATCAATAATTAAATACTAGTGACTCTGGATGAGAGCGCTAAGGTACACGGCCTCAGACCCCCCACTTCACAGCGGCCTCGACGGGATCGGGAGCCGTTTCATCAACGGCATATGGAATCGCCAGAGTAAATTTCTGCATATCCCAGGCTGCCGTCGGGCAGCGTTCTGCACAAAGACCACAGTGCACGCATATATCTTCGTCCTTGACCATAACCCGCCCTGTCTGGGGCAGGTCAGCAGATACGTACAAATCCTGCTCAATATTGGTCGCAGGAGACTTGAAGCGGTTCCGGATCTCTTCTTCTTCTGCGTTCGGCGTGATGATCAGGCAATCGACGGGGCAGACATCCACGCAAGCATCACACTCAATACAAAGCTTCTCGGCGAATACGGTCTGTACATCACAGTTCAGACAGCGTTCTACCTCGGCCGCAGCCTGCTCGGCGGTAAACCCAAGCTCGACTTCAATATCCAGCTCCTTGAAACGCTCCACCAGGTTGACGTGCGGCATGAGCTTTCGTTCGGAGCCATCATAGTCATTGCTGTAGCTCCACTCGTGAATACCCATCTTCGAACTGGACAGATGCATGCCATCGGCCAGCCGGTCAGTCAGGGCTTTGCCCTGACAATAATTATGAATGGAAATCGCGGCCTGGTGACCGTGCTGGACGGCCCAGATAATATTCTTGGGACCAAAGGCAGCATCGCCGCCGAAGAACACACCGGGAACAGTTGACTCGTAAGTCACCTCGTCGACAACCGGCACTTGCCACTTATCGAACTCAATGCCGATATCCTTCTCAATCCATGGGAATGCGTTGTCCTGACCGATCGCCAGCACCACATCATCACAGGGGATTATCACTTCGCCGACGGAGCGGGTGTCGGTAATCCGGCCGTTTTCATCGACGTCATATTCCATTTTGTCGAACTTCATGCCGACAAGCTTGCCGCCTTCAATCACGAATTCCGTCGGCGAATGATTGACAACGATTTCGACGTTCTCTTCCTCGGCGTCTTCGAGCTCCCAGTCCGAGGCCTTGAAGAAATCACGTGGCTTACGGGCCATGACCTTAACGTCTTTCGCACCGAGCCTGAGCGATGTGCGGCAGCAGTCCATTGCGGTATTGCCGACACCGATAATCAGCACTTTCTCGCCGATCGATTCAATGTGCTCGAATGCTACGGATTCCAGCCACTGGATACCGACATGAACCCGGTCCGGATCTTCATAGCGGCCGGGCAAATCAAGATTTTTACCCTTGGGAGCGCCTGTGCCGACGAACACGGCGTCATAACCTTCGCCCAGCAGCGCCTTCATGCTGTCGACCGGGCTGTTCAGCCTCAAATCCACACCCATGTCGGTGATCATGTTGATTTCCTCATCCAGGACATCAACAGGCAACCGGAAGGCCGGAATATTTGATCGCATCAGTCCGCCGGGCTTATCCAGCGCTTCGTAGATCACCACTTCATATCCCAGCGGCATCAGGTCATTGGCGACGGCCAGCGAGGCACAGCCTGCACCGATGCAAGCGATTTTCTTGCCGTTTTTCTGCTCGGGAATCTCGGGCAGACGATCTGCTATGTCCCCGCGCAAGTCGGCGGCCACTCGCTTGAGACGACAGATCGCGACCGGCTTTTCTTCCACACGGGTGCGTCGGCATGCCGGCTCGCAGGGGCGATCACAAACGCGCCCGAGTATCGAGGGAAATATATTGGATTCCCGGTTCAGCATGTAAGCGTCATCGAACCGGCCCTGAGCAATCAGGCGAATATAGCCGGGCACATCCGTATGTGCCGGACAGGCCCATTGGCAGTCGACTACCTTATGAAAGTAGTCCGGATTAGAGGTATCCGTAGGTCGCATGTTGGTTTAAATAAGTGCGCGAAGGAGTGCGTGTCTTGCAATACGCGAACTCTATGATTGTGCGTCGACCGATCCAAAAAAGACGCCAGATTATACATTTCCTGTCTGTAAAATAAATCTTTGATTAACAGACCGCCCGGCGCCGGATAATTGGCCCGTTCTGGACGCAAGAATACCAAGATACGCGGGGAAAACAGGCAGGAAAATGATAAATATCACTCATTACGCCCGCGGGCGCTGCATATCAGCACCGCTTATGTCACATCGGCGCGCTAAGCATCCTGACGGTGGCACCGCAGAGGCTGACCGGCGATCGCATCAGTCAACGACCCGCCTTCATAGGCCACGATGCCGTTAACAAGCGTCGCGGCCACCTCGCTGCGGAACGTATAACCCTCGAACGGCGACCAGCCACACTTGTAAAGCACCGATTCCGGTGTCACCTCAGTAGCCCGCCCGGTGTCCAGCAACACCAGATCGGCCCAGTAGCCTTCACGAATGAAACCCCGATCCGGTATACCGAACACCTCGGCCACGGAATGACTGGTTTTGCGGACAATTTGCTCTAAAGACAGCCGACCTTCGTGATAGTGCTCCATCAGCGACAGCAAAGCATGCTGAACCAGCGGCAGACCGGCCGGGACCTGGAAATATGCAGAGGCCTTTTCTTCACGGGTATGCGGCGCGTGATCGGTCGCAATGACATCGATTCGATCACTGCGGACCGCTTCAATAAGCGCATCACGGTCATCGGCACCCTTGATAGCGGGATTGCATTTGATTTTCCCGCCGAGAATCTCGTAATCCGCATCGCTGAAGAACAGATGATGCACACAAACCTCGGCCGTGATCGATTTGTCCCTGGCCGGCCCCGCTTCGAACAGATCGAGCTCGCGTGCGGTCGTCAGGTGAAGCACGTGCAGCCTGGAGCCATGGCGCCGTGCCAGGTCGATGGCCAGCGAGGACGATTTATAGCAGGCTTCGGCAGAACGAATCAGCGGATGAGCCGACATGGGCACATCATCGCCGTATTGCTCCCGGAATTTGCGTTCATTGCGTTCAATGGTCGGCGTGTCTTCGCAGTGTGTCGCAATCAATGTCGGCGCTTCGATGAATATCTTTTCCAGTACGTCCGGGTTATCCACCAGCATATTGCCCGTCGAAGCCCCCATGAACACCTTGACGCCACAGGCCTTGCTCGGGTCCAGCCGGCGAATTTCCTCGATATTGTCGTTGGTCGCACCCAGGTAGAAGGCGAAATTCGCCCGCGACCGGCCCGCCGCCCGCTGGTATTTGTCCGCCAGGGCATCAGCGCTGGTTGTCGGTGGTTTCACATTCGGCATTTCCATGAAACTGGTGATCCCACCAGCCACCGCAGCAGCCGACTCGGTGGCCATGTCGCCTTTTTGCGTCAGTCCGGGCTCACGAAAATGAACCTGGTCGTCTATGAAGCCGGGCAGCAGGTAACGGCCGGCGGCATCAATGACACGCATACGCGAATCTGCCGACAGATTCGCTCCCAGTTGATCGATACGTCCATCGCGGATCCGCAAATCGCCTTCGATGATGCGGCCCTCATTAACGATGCGTGCATTCTTGATGATCAAAAAGCCGTTGTTCATGATGTGTTAACGCAGCAGGCCCGTTGCAGCGGACTGAAAATTACCTGAGCTAAGGAACCTCTGATCTATTCATGAACTCGTATCTTGCACCCAAAATGTCCAGCTTCTGCGTTCCGAATCTTCGCAATAGCCAGCTATTACGCGCGATCCGCGCCTTGAATCTGAACATTTTGGACACAATCTACTTCGCCCAGAATAAATCAGAGGTTCCATAAGTATACCAAGTGCCACTACTGCTAGAATCCGCCAACTTACCCAACCACAGAGTCATTCTAATGAATCCACTGACCCGTTGTCTGCCGGTAATCTGGCGCCCGATCCTGCTGATACTTCTGAGCGCTCCTGCCTGGGCCGACGACATTCAAATCCCCTATACCAAGGTCACGCTGGATAACGGGCTGACTCTGATTGTCCACGAAGACCACAAGGCGCCGATCGTCGCGGTCAATGTCTGGTACCACGTCGGCTCTAAAAACGAGGTTCCGGGCCGAACGGGGTTCGCCCATTTGTTCGAGCACCTGATGTTCCAGGGTTCGGAAAATCACGACGAAGATTATATTTCCTCACTGCAAAAGCTCGGCGCGACCGATCTGAACGGCACAACCTGGTTTCGACCGCACAAATTACTTCGAAACCGTGCCGGCTAACGCGCTCGACACAGTCCTTTGGCTGGAGTCGGACCGCATGGGCCACTTCGCCGATTCCATCAGCCAGGCCAAACTCGACGAACAACGCGGCGTCGTGCAGAACGAGAAACGCCAGGGCGATAATCAGCCTTACGGAAAAGTCTGGGCCCCCATTCTCAAGCAGGTATTTCCGAACGGCCATCCGTATTCATGGGAAACCATCGGCTCGATGGCGGACCTGGAAGCCGCAAGCCTTGAAGATGTCCGCGAATGGTTCGCAACATACTACGGACCCAACAATGCCGTGATCGTGATCGCAGGGGATGTCGAGACGGACGAAGTCATCGCCAAGGTCAATAATTACTTTGGCGATATCCCACCGGGACCACCGCTGACCAAGCCAGGCACATGGATTCCGCGGCTCGACTCCGAACGCCGTCGGACCATGGAAGACCGGGTTCCACAGTCGCGCATGTATGCTGCCTGGCCGGGCCCGGCATGGGGCACCATAGATGCTCACCATCTGGCGCTGGCCGCCGAAATTCTTGGCGGCGACAAGAACTCGCGTCTTTATAAAAGACTGGTCTACGAAGACCAGATTGCCAGCGACGTGGCGGTCGCCCCTTTGCCGCTGGAAATCTCCGGCATCACCTACCTCATCGCGACCGCCCAGCCGGACCACACGCTGGCCGAGGTCGAAGCGGCCGCCAAAGAAGAAATCCGGAAATTTATTCAGAACGGGCCGACACGAAAAGAACTTGAACGTGTAAAAGTACGTGCACGTGCTGATTTTCTGCGCGGTATCGAGCGCGTTGGCGGAACGGAAGGCAAGTCGGGCATTCTTGCCCGGAGTATGGTTTACGGTAACTCGCCCGACTTTTATCAGCAGCAGCTTGCCGATATCGAAACAACGACACGCGAGGATCTGCGTCAGGTCGTCGAGAACTGGATGGGGCCGGGCGTGTTCGTGATGGAGGTGCATCCGTACCCAGAACTCACCGCCAGTGAGTCGGGCGCCGACAGAACCACAGCACCGGATCCCGGCGAATTCCCGGACGTTGGCTTTCCGGCCTTTGTGCGCACACAACTCGATAATGGTCTGGACGTCATTATTTCCGAACGCGCCGGCGGTTCGCTCGTGGCGATGTCGCTGATCATCGATGCCGGCTATGCCTCGGATCAGTTCAGTCGGCCCGGCACGGCGAAAATAGCCATGGCCATGCTCGACGAAGGCACGAGCAAATTGTCTGCGCTGGAGATCAGTGAGGACCTCGCGCTGCAAGGCGCCCGGCTAAGCGCCGGCTCAACGCTCGATACGTCTTTTATCTCTTTATCCGCCATAAAGGACAGGCTCGACGATTCCATGTCCCTGTTCGCCAAAGTCGCGCTCGACCCCATATTTCCCGCCGACGAACTTGAAAGAATGCGTCGTATATCGCTGACCAATATTCAGCAGGAGAAAAACACGCCGACGAGCATGGGCCTGCGTGTACTGCCAAGGTTTTTATATGGCGAGAACCACCCGTACGGTCAGCCAATGACAGGGTCGGGCACCGAAGAATCGATCACCGCCACGACGCGCGATGACCTCGTGAATTTTCATGAAACATGGTTCAAGCCGAATCATGCGACACTGATTGTAACCGGTGATGTCTCGGCAGAAGACATACTGCCCCGGCTCGAAAAACTATTCGGCAAATGGGAACCCGGTGATGTTCCGGAAAAAGGTATTGCCACAGTCCGGTTGCCTGACGATAAAACAATTTACATCATAGACAAGCCTGATGCTGACCAGTCTGTCATCCTGGCTGCGCAGCTTTTGCCCCCAAAAGCGAATCCGGATGAAATCAAAATTCAGGCCATGAACGACATTCTCGGCGGGACATTTGCAGCGCGCATCAATATGAATCTGCGTGAAGACAAGCACTGGTCTTACGGCGCACGAACGCTGATTCCTGGTGCCCGGGGCCAGCGCCCGCTGATGGCTTACGCCCAGGTGCAAACAGACAAGACCAGGGAATCCATTGAAGAACTGCGCAAGGAAATTACGGGTATTCACGGTGACCGCCCGCCCACTCAAGACGAGCTGACTGTCGTCAAAAGCACCGATACGCTCTCCCTGCCCGGTCGCTGGGAATCGATTAGCGACGTACTCGCCTCGATTGGGGAAATTGTACAATTCAGCCTGCCCGATGATTACTGGTCAACCTATGCCCAGCGGGTTAACAGCCTTGATGTAGAAGATGTGACGCTCGCGGCAAAACAGCACATCACGCCGGATAACTACGTATGGGTTGTTGTCGGTGATCGTGCCGTCATCGAAAGCGGAATCCGCGAACTCGGCTTTGACAGCGTCCGTTTCATTGATGCAGATGGCCATTTCGTCGACCAGTGAGTAGTGCCGGTTCGATGCGAATTTTCTAATGAGAATTTTCTACGGCTGGTATGTCGCACTAGCGGCTTTTCTGATTTTCATGTTCACCAACGGCATGTCTCTATTTGTGCCGCAGAATCTGTTTCCACGATTCATGGAAACTTTTGGTGTAAGCGCCGCGGAAATCAGCCTGACTACGGCTATTACGCTTGGCACAGCAGGCTTGCTGGCACCATTGATCGGTATCGTTATCGACCGGTTCGGGGTAATACGCATTATTCGCACCGGCCTGATCGTACTGGCGATCTGTTTCTCACTGTATCCGTTCGCCCGTTCGGTGACCGATCTTTATGTTTTGCACATGGGCATGGCCCTGGGGCTGGTACTGGCCGGACTGATGACCAATGTCGTTTTGCTGTCAAACTGGTTCATCGCACTCAGAGGCAGGGCCATCGGCGCACTGATTGCGGCCAGCAGTCTTGGCGGAGCCCTGTTACCCCTGATAATCTCGCCCATCGTGAATCATCCGGACTACGGCTGGCGCTGGGGTTACGGAATGCTGGCCGCTGCCTTCTGGCTACTGGCACTGATCCCGGGCTTTATCATTCTCAAGGAAACGCCGGAGTCAGTCGGTTGCCTGCCCGATGGCGCGGATAAGCCATCCGGGCCGACAGATGATCAGCCCGCTCGCGACGGCGTGCCGTTCAGGATCGCCATTCGCTCCCGCACACTATATTGCCTGGCGATCGGTTCTGCCTGTGTGTGGTTTTCGATTCAGGCAATGAACAGTCAGGTTACGATTTTTTTTGAACAGGAAGCCGGCCTGACCCCGCAGCGCGCAACGTTGTTATTCTCAACTCTTTTCTGGATGAGTTTCATCGGTAAATTTATATTTGGAGCGGTCAGCGATTACTATGCGAAGCGACACGTCATGCTGGCCGCAAGCCTTATATTACTGGGTGGATGTTTGCTGCTGTTCACGCCCGGTCCGGCCGGGATCGGCCTGACAAACGACCTGGCGCGGCTGGTTATTTTTACTGTCGTATTCGGACTGGGATACGGCGGCAGTTTCACGATGATTCAACTCGTGTGTATCGAGAGCTTCGGTCAGCAGTCATTGGGTAAAATCCTCGGCATCATCACATTTATCGACGCAATGGGCGCTGCAGCAGGTACCATCATCGCCGGACAACTGCAGACCGCGACCGGCGACTACCTTTTGCCGTTCGGCATTGTGACCATCATTGCTGCGATCGCGGTGATTAACGTACTGTTCATACGTCCGGTCGCTGCGGGGCGACCCGCCTAGACACGACACGGACCCCGGCTTCTTGCAAGATTCACGCATTTATGGAAAATACCCGCGTTCGGGCAAACGCTAAATCAATACGGAAGAATCACAGGCATGATAAAAGCAGAAGGACTAACCAAGCGGTACGGAGCGCTGACTGCGGTCGACAATATTTCGTTTACCGTACAGGCTGGCGAGGTTCTGGGCTTTCTCGGACCAAACGGTGCCGGGAAAACAACCACGATGCGAATGTTCGCGGGCTTCGTGCAGCCCAGTTCCGGTCATGCGGAAATATGCGGTTTTTCTGTCGAACATCAGCCTACGGAAGCGAAAAGGATGCTCGGCTACCTGCCCGAAGGCGCGCCGTCTTACGGCGAGATGACGCCTCTGGATTTTCTTGAATTCATTGCGGCGATCCGCGGCCTTACAGGCGCAGCCAAAAAAAAGCGCCTTGACGAAATCATCGGCCTCCTGCATCTGGAGCAGGTTCTGGAGCAACGCATTGAAACCTTGTCGAAGGGCTTCAAGCGCAGGGTCGGGCTGGGACAGGCGATCTTGCATGATCCACCGGTGCTCCTGCTGGACGAGCCAACGGATGGACTGGACCCCAACCAGAAGCACGAGGTTCGTGAATTAATCAATACAATTTCGGCGAACAAAATTATTGTGATATCGACCCATATTCTCGAAGAAGTCGACGCCGTGTGTAACCGCGCCATTATTATATCGTCAGGCCGAATCGTCGCCGATGAAACGCCCGAGGTATTGATTAACCGGTCAAGGTTTCATAACGCTGTCACTTTAAAATTACACCGGACAAATAATTTGACGGCAGTATCCAGCAGTCTTCAGTCGCTGCCAGAAGTCGATCATGTCGAGACGAATGAGGCATCACGAACAATCACCGCCTTTCCGAAAGATAATGCATTAATAGTCACGGCTATCGCCGATCTGGCCGGTGCAAACCAATGGCCCCTGGAACAACTGCATCTTGAATCCGGACGTCTGGATGAAGTATTCCGCAACATCACTTTGCAGGGGCAGACATCATGAGCGCGACAAAAATCATCACGATGCGTGAACTGAAAAGTTATTTTGCCACGCCCCTTGCATATGTATTCATTGTTATTTTTCTGGCCATGATGGGAGTTTTCACATTTTACCTGGGTGGATTCTACGAACGCGGCCAGGCCGACCTGGCACCGTTTTTTGACTTCCATCCATGGCTTTATCTTTTTCTCGTACCAGCGATTGCGATGCGTTTATGGTCGGAAGAAAGAAAGTCAGGCAATGTGGAACTCCTGATGACGTTACCGGTTACGCTGTGGGAGGCGGTCCTGGGTAAATTTTTTGCGGCCTGGATCTTCACGGCAGCAGCGATCGCGCTGACGTTTCCGATATGGATCACTGTGAATTATCTTGGCGATCCGGACAACGGGGTCATACTGGCTGCCTACATCGGCAGCATGCTGATGGCGGGCGCTTTTCTCGCCGTTGGTTCGTGCATTTCCGCCGCGAACCGGAATCAGGTCGTGGCATTCATTATCACGATCGTGATCTGCTTTCTTTTCCTCGTCAGCGGGACTCCGATCGTACTGGATTTCTTTGCGGGCTGGGCACCACAGGGCGTCGTTGATGCGGTCTCGGGCCTGAGCTTTTTATCGCACTTTTCCTCGCTCAGCAAAGGCGTTATTGATCTGCGCGATATGCTGTATTTCCTGCTGGTCATCTCGGCATGGCTCTACGCCACAACAATTGTTCTGGATATAAAAAAGGCGGCGTGACATGACCAACAGAAAAACATTCAGCCGGTTTGGGCTCGTCACAATTGCTGCTTTGCTGGTGCTCGGTATTTCTGTCAGCAACGCATTCCTGCAGGGGTTTCGTCTGGACCTGACCCAGAACAAGCTTTATACGCTCTCCGAAGGCACTGAAAAGATACTGGGCTCTATTGAAGAGCCTGTGAACCTGTATTTCTTTTACTCGGACCGGGCAACCGCAAATATTCCGCAATTACGAACGTATGCCGGCAGAATCCGGGAGACGCTGCAGGAATTCGTCCAGCACTCTGACGGCAAGCTCAGGCTGACAATCATTGACCCGCTGCCGTTTTCAGAGGACGAGGACCGCGCCAACGAGTTTGGACTCCGGGGCGTCGCGCTCCAGAGCACGTCAGATCCGATTTATATAGGGATAGCCGGTACAAACAGCATCGGTGATGAAGAAATCATTGCCTTTCTGGACCCCAGCAAGGAAAACTTTCTGGAATACGATCTGGTCAAACTCGTCTACACACTGTCGAACCCGAAAAGGCCGGTCATTGGATTGATAACCGACCTGCCGATATCTTCCGGTTTTGACAACCGGACACAACAACCACGCCAACCCTGGCTGATCGTGTCGGAAGTTCAGCAATTATTTTCTGTTCGAACGCTGTCAACCGCCGTGACACAAATCGATGCGGACATCGATGTCTTGATGGTCGTACATCCAAAAACACTCAGCAACGCAGCACTGTACGCCATTGATCAGTTTGTCCTGGGCGGCGGCCGTGCACTGTTCGCCGTTGATCCTTTTTCTGAAGCCGACATTCCGCCACCAAATCCCCAAAACCCGCAGGCAGCCCTGATGGCGTCGCGAGCCTCAAGCCTGAATAGCCTCACCGATGCGTGGGGCGTGTCCGTCAACACCGAGAATGTCGTTGGCGACGATCTGTTTGCGCTCGAGGTGTCAGCTGCCGGACTGCGGCCGACGCGTCACATCGGCCTGATCGGTATCGATGACACGGCAATGGATGAAGACGACGTCATCATGTCGGGCGTACAAATTCTGAACTTCGGCTATACCGGATATATCGAAGTTGCCGATGACGCCGCAGCAACGGTAACGCCGCTGGTTCAGTCCAGCGATATCGCCGCTCCACTGCCGGTTAATATTCTACCGTTCATGCAGGACCCGGCGACATTACGTGACGGTTTTTCTCCCACCGGCGAACGGTACACGCTGGCCGCTCGTATTCAGGGCAAAGTACCCAGCGCATTTCCTGAAGGCCTGCCGGTCGACGTTCCGACCGGGCCCGATACGAAGCATCTGGCAGAAGCAGTCGACAGTATCAATGTCATACTCATCGCCGATACGGATATTTTCACTGACCGTCTGTGGGCGCAGGTGCAGAATATCTTCGGACAGCGGCTGACCACCGCCTTTGCCAACAACGGCAATTTCATTGTCAATGCGCTTGATAACCTGACGGGTAGCGGCGATCTGATCAGCGTCCGCGGCCGCGACACTTTCAATCGTCCGTTCACGCGAGTACAGGATCTGCGCCGCGAAGCCGAAGGCCAGTACCGCATTACAGAACAACGCCTGCAGCAGGAATTACAGGCGACTGAAGCCAAGCTTGCAGAACTGCAGGTAAGTCGCGATGACAGCAATACACTTATACTGACATCAGAACAGGAAGATGCACTCGAACACTTCCAGCAGGAGCGAATCAGTATCCGCAAGGAACTCAGGAAAGTGCGACGGAATCTGGATCAAAGCATCGAAAACCTCGGTACCTGGCTCAAGATTATTAATATCGGCCTGATGCCCCTGGTTATCACCGTAATCAGTCTTGCACTGGTTTTTCTCGGCTATCGCCGCAAGAATAAAGCACGATGAATAACCGATCCCTTCTGATTCTGATCATTCTTCTGGTCGCACTGGCCGGCATGGCGGGCGTCGCTTCAATGATGAAACGCGGCACATCTTCGAACAATGAACTATTGCTGCCCGCACTTGCCGATTCGCTCAATGACGTACAACGCATTACTATTTCACGGGCCGGACGAGCTACCGTAGCCACGCTTGTCAAAGGTGACAACCAATGGGTTGTTGCCGAATCGAATGGTTACCCGGCAGATATTTCCCGAATTCGCCGTAACCTGATCGAACTGTCCAAAGCCCGCATCATCGAACAGAAAACAGCGCTGCCTGAATACCACAGCCGCCTGGGCGTTGAGGATATCAACCTGCCGGACGCTGCGGGTTCTTTACTGGAAATTAAATCCGAAGATGAAACCTTCGCGATCATTATCGGACAAACAGGCGTTGGCGGCGGTTCGATGGCCTATAGCCGATTTCCCGATGATAATCAGAGCTTTATGATATCGGCTGATCTTGACCTCGGCAGCGACACAACAGACTGGCTCAATCAGGAGATCATGGATATTTCCTCAGGCCGGATTTTCGCCGTCACGGTCGCCCGCCCTGATGGCGAAATATTTCGCATCGAAAAATCATCACAAGAAGCCACGGACTTCGAATTAGTCGATATTCCTGACGGCCGCTCGCCTGATATTGCCAGTGTCACGAACTCGCTCGGCGCGACATTATCCAGTCTCGAACTGGACAATGTTGAATCATTCGAAAACTTTGAGCCGCCCTCAGACAATCCGGTTATTGTGACGTTTGAAGCATGGGACGGCCTCGTCATTGAAGTGCGTGCCTGGGAAACGAGTGACGGCATTCGAGTTCAGTTCGCAGCAAGCTCAGATGCTGAACTTGCTCAACGCTTCACGGATTCTGAGGTTACTGACTCCGGCTCCGCTGAAGAAACAGCAACTCAAATCAACGAACGGGTTTCAGGATGGATATACACGTTACCCAGCTTCAAATCATTCCAGCTGGTCAAAACACGCGACGATTTCCTTGAGCCTGAAACCAGCTAAAAGCATATAATCGTGCCCTGCCGGGAAATAGCAGAATTCACTGCAACCCGCCGGGGTTAATCCGCGTGAACTCGAACTATCTGGAGCGCATTCTCAAAGCACAGGTTTACGAAGTGGCCGAAGAAACGCCGCTGGAATCTGCTGAGCGCCTGTCAAAACGACTGGGAAATAACGTCCTGTTCAAACGTGAAGACCTGCAGCCGGGTTTCTCGTTCAAGGTGCGTGGGGCTTATAACAAACTGACCAGAATGCCGCCGGCCGAGCGGGCACGCGGAGTGATCTGCAGTTCGGCGGGTAACCACGCCCAGGGTGTTGCGTTGGCAGCCGGAAAACTGGGTGTGACTGCGGTAATCGTCATGCCCGTCACCACACCCCGGATCAAAGTCGACGCGGTTCGGGCTTTAGACGGTGAGGTCGTTCTGCGCGGTGACACCTATGACGACGCCTATGACCATGCGATCGAGCTTTCGCGAACAAGAAAACTTTCTTTTATTCATCCGTTCGATGATCCGGATGTCATCGCCGGTCAGGGAACGATCGCGATGGAAATGTTCCGCCAGCACCACGGTATCGTACACAGCGTTTTCGTGCCTGTTGGTGGCGGTGGTCTGATCGCCGGCATCGCACTTTATACGAAAGCCCTGTTTCCCAATGTCCGGGTGATTGGTGTCGAACCTGAAAACTGCGCTGGCATGAAGGCATCGCTTGATGCCGGAAAGCCTGTAAGACTGGATCACATCGGTACATTTGCCGATGGCGTCGCCGTACGTCGGGTCGGTGACGAAACCTTTCGCATCTGCCGCGAGCATGTCGATGAGGTGGTGCTCGTTAACACTGATGAAATCTGTGCCGCTATCCAGGACATTTTTGAGGATACGCGCGCGATTATGGAACCTGCCGGCGCGCTGGCTGTTGCCGGGCTCAAGCGGTACCTGCATGAGCATAATCTGCAAGGCCAGACCTGCATTGCGATCAACAGCGGTGCGAATCTTAATTTTGACCGCCTCCGGCACGTCACCGAGCGTGCTGCGCTCGGTGAACAAAGAGAGGCGCTGATTGCCGTCGAAATTCCTGAGTCACAGGGCAGTTTTCTTGCATTCTGCAAAGCCATCGGGAAATTAAATATCACCGAGTTCAACTATCGTTATGGTGATCAAACCCGGGCCCGAATTTTTGTCGGCGTTGAGCTGAACAAGGGCGAGGCCGAGCGCAAGGAAATTATCAATCGACTGCGGACCTCTGGCTATACCGTGCTGGACATGACCGACAACGAAATGGCCAAACTGCACATTCGTCATATGGTGGGCGGGCTGGCACCCTCATTGCAGGATGAGCGCCTTTACCGGTTCGAATTTCCGGAGTGCCCGGGTGCTCTGCTGACTTTTTTGAGTGCCGTGGGCATTCGCTGGAACGTCAGCCTGTTTCACTATCGAAATCACGGATCAGACCACGGCAGAGTCCTCGCCGGCATCCAGGTGCCTGCTGCTGAACAGGACGTTTTTAACGAACACCTTACAGCGCTCGGGTATACCTGTCGGGACGAGACGGACAACCCGGCTTACAAAATGTTCCTCGCCAAAGACTGATCCGGTTTCATTCGGAGGCAGCGGGTTTGATGAACCTCAGCGTAAACCGATCGCTCTCGCCGATTTCTATATAGCGCGCCTGGTCTTGTTCCTTGAGCTTTAAGGTCGGCGGTAAAGTCCAGACTCCGGCCTCGTAATCCTTGGTGTCGGCAGGATTGGCATTGATCTCGGAGCTATTGTCGAAAATAAAACCGGCCTTTTGGGCCAGTTCGATCGCATAGGCCTGGTTCACGTAACCTGATTTGGCTTCGGCATCCTGCTCGACCTGCGGGTCGCCACGATGCTCGACGATACCCAGAACGCCGCCGGGTTTTAATGCACTATAAACAGCGCCCAGGATGATCTCCTGACTGCCGCGGGGTAACCAGTTATGGATATTGCGGAATGCCACGACCAGATCCACGGAACCCGGAGGTGCGATCTCAACATGGTCGGGCGGCATCAACACCGTCATCTCGACATTGCCGTATAACTCCGGATTTTCGGCAAGCTTGGCCTGGTAGGCCTGTACACCGCGCTGGATAAACTCGATATCGGAATTCGGATCCCAATGGGCCGCGTAATATTTTCCCTGTTCATTCACGTAGGGCGCGATCACTTCGGTATACCAGCCGCCTGAGGGCCAAATCTCTACCACCCGGCTGTCAGGACGCAGACCAAAAAACGTGAGCGTTTCGACCGGGTGGCGGAACTGGTTTCGGGAACGGTTTTCTTCGGAACGGTGACTGCCATCGGCAATGGCTACAAGCCGCGGGTCGACATCCTGCTCGACGACGATCACTTCAGACGATTCAGCCTCAGCTGCTGCCTTAGCTTGTTCTTGTGCTCCGGCTTCAGGGGTCTTGGACCCGGATGCCTCAGACTCCTGCTCCGGACTGCCGCAACCCGCGAGCAGCACTGCCAGAATCAGGATACATTCGTGAAACAATCGAATTCTCATGGCACGACTCCTTTTAGCCCTCAGCTTAAGTCAGGGCAGTAAATATTCCTAATCGTACCAAAGGAGCTGCCCCGGCGATCAAAGCGAACCCGGCCGGTATGGCAGATTACAGCCTGTCAGGCGAACGAAGCGGAGTGGATGTGACTCACTTTTGCCGGCTGCGGCAGACGGAAGAACGTTCTGAGTTCCTGCTGCATTCTGGCGCCGACATGAGCGTAACGCAATTCCAGACTGCGGCAGTAGCGGCCGGCATAGTCGCTGGCAGCGCGATAACGACTGAGCTCTTCCGGGCTCAGCGTCTCGTGAAACTGTGGATCATCGAACAGACGCGCATAAAGACTGATACCAAGCTCACTGTCAGGTTGCCGCTGGAGCAGCACGCGCGCGCCGATGTACTTGTCAACCTCAGCCTGCAGTTCCAGTTCCATCAGGGTCACACTCTTATCCGCGGTGGCATTCCAGATGAGATAGTTAAAATGACTGACGCCTTCAAGTACCGTGCAAAAATCAGCCAGATTGCTGTCATTCAGCTTATGCCGGGGATCGAGCGCTGCCAGCCGCTGAAGAAGATCTGAATCCAGATAAAGTGAAATTGCCAGTTCATCCGCATTCTCATCCTGACGGATCAGCAGTTTCTCATCAGTGTCACGATAATCGGCATTATTTTCGAGTGCCTTGACCACGATTGGATCCGTGATGAGAAAATCCCGCACGTCCGCCGACAAATCAATGCCATAAACATTACCGAGCAGATATTGCAGATCACGCAGCAACATGGTGGGCGGAGCTGATCAGTGCTCGCAGTCGGCCCAGGGCTGTTGCACCGGCTGTACGCCGAGATCACCCAATAGCCTCGCAGCACGTTGACTGCCCGTTTTCAGCCAGAGCTCATAAAGACGCAGGATTCGTTCATCACTGATAGATTGCGCTGAATCACGCACTTCGTTCAGCAAATCGACAATCGAATGGAATTTGCTCGCAAGCTCCATGAATACACTGCCAAAGGCCTGGCCTTTGACGGTGCCGCGAATATGCACTGACAGAGAATGATAAGCGCCTCCGCCCATGTTGATGTAGTAGTCGACGTCAACAGGCGAACGCTGCAAGCTGTCTGCGAAAAACCCGGCAACAAAAAGCGAGATATCGCCCATCCGCTGCAAACCGAAATTTCTTTCATCTTCACTGGGCGCATCCAGTGCATGCGACAACATCAGGGCGAGCGGCTTGAGATGACGGCTCTCATCGGCGTCATGATACAAAGCCTCGGAGCGGGCAAAAAGAGTGAGAAGATTTACGACGTAGTGAGCGGTATGTTCGTCGATGTCAACGTTATTGACCTCCATCGCTTCATCGATAGAGTTCATGAAATATTCGGTCAGACTGGTGACCGGGAGCAGATCCGTATTCAGTTGATCTGTCATATCGGCTACTACAACCTTTTAATAACGGTTCAGCACAGTCTCCTTATAACATCACCGACGGAAAATCATCGTGAAGTCCGTCACGATACGAGTGTTCCGTTAATCAACTCGCCATCGCCAGTCCGGGGTGAGTGCCCTGCTCAATAACCCGGCAATCCGTTTGCTCATGAACGATTCGATAGGCCGTAAACCGGCCGGGATCATTTAATGCAAGTCCGCAAACAATTTCTACGACTGGTGACGTGCTGCTGGTCATATCATCAGTCATGCTATCCGCCAACAGATCACACTTCACGTAGAACGCATCCAGCGGTTGGGCTCCCTGCAAAACACCCGCTTCGAACAGCGCACGGAGAAAGCCGCGAACCTGCCTGTCCAGGCTTGGCAACATTTCGGATTCATTGGCCTGAAACACCGTCCAGCGTGTCGCGCGCATGATGCTGCCCAGCACAAAAAGAGCCAGCCGCCGACTGCGCAGATCATTCAGCTCGCCCGCCAGGCCGCCGCCCCTCGCCAGCGTTACAAGACCCTCCAACCATAAATGTCCCGAGCTTGCTTGCCGCACGGGGTTGATCCCGGCACGCACGAGTTGCATGCAATGAGACTGTGTCAGCGTTTGCCCCAGTGGCTGCCGGCAGCGCAGATTAATCTGCCGGTCGGACAAGCTGGCTCCGACGCCGTCATCGGCATCACCAGACACCATCGCGCCAGCGAGGGCGCCCAGAAGGCTTCGACCAGAACCCAACTGACCCGTCTGTTCGCTATCAAGCCGGGGGAAGTAGGTGACCACGTTTGGACTTGCAAAACCCGGTTCACGCAGTGCTGCGGTTGCCTGCGCCACCGTTGTCCAATGGGAAAGCGGATCGACCAGCAACAACGCACTTCGGCGGCGACAATAACGCTCGGCGGCAAATAACACGACCGGACCGAGATCCTGCCCGGGAGCGCCGGCAATCAGACAAAGCAGATCGATCACAGGAGCCTGATCGAAGGCAAACAATCCCGTGCCCTGTGTATCTGATCCAATCAGGTCGTAATCTGAAGCTTGCCGGGATTTGTTTCTATCGACAACTGAGTACAGATACGAAAACCCCACATCAACACCGGTGCCAAGCGTTCTTTCGGGCCTCTGGTCCGGCGCCTCGCCACACAACCGCACCAGGGCAGAGCTTTCCAATACCTGCGTAATGAACATGGGATCATCTGCATCGACAGACAGTCCCCGGTAAATCTCCTGTTCCTCGACAAGGCGCTGCTCTGGCGTATTAAGCCGATGAATTGTCAGATTAAAATGATTTTTATCGTCGGCCTGAATATCGTCGTAATCCACTGAGGCGCGAAGATACTCCAGTGGCCCGGGATTAGCGGCTTGCAGACTTAAAACGCCGTCGCCAGCAGGAACGTCGATCCGGCTTTTCCCCGCCGAAGGTCCAACGCGAACAACCATCGCCAGTGTCCCGCCGTTCTCAAAAAACTGGCCGAGGATGGATTCCAGACGACTTGGTTGATGTGGCGACCCGAACCGACGCCGGAATTCGGCAACACTGCGAACCTCAACCGGGATATCAATCGGTCCGCGCGGAGCAGGGCCAATAAAGGCGACCACCGACTCGCGACATACCGGCATAGTACCCGCTGATCCCAGGCTTTCAATGACCTGAATCCCACTGTTGGCAGTTCCCGACAACCAACGCACTCACATTAATAACCCGAAGACTATATTAAACGAAATATCCGCGAGCTGGCGATCGTCAGAAATAAACCGGTGATAAATCCGCTCACGTGGGCCTCAAAAGCGATCTCCGTGGGCGCGGTCTCTGGTGCAACGGTATATAGCAGTTGTATTGCGAACCAGGACAGCAAAACGATCCACGCCGGCAAACTGACAATCCTGACTACGATAAATATAGGCACCATAACCTTGATTTCGGCCCGCGGAAACAAAACCAGGTATGCGCCAAGAACGCCCGACACCGCGCCGCTGGCGCCAATCATCGGCACCACCGAATCAGGCATCGCGAGATACTGACCAAAGGCCGCAGAAATCCCGCATACCACAAAAAACAATATAAAGCCGGGATGCCCCATGACATTCTCGACGCTGCTCGCAAAAATCCACATGAACAACAGGTTACCGAGAATATGGAACCAACCGCCATGCAGAAAAATATAAGTCACCATCGTCGTCAGCCGCGACGGCAATGCAAAATCCCATGGCACGAATTCGGGCAAAAAGGTCCACGCAGCAATGAAACCACGCTCATGAATAAGGAAGCCACCCGCATCGCCCAGTGATAATTGCCAGAAAAAAATCACCACGCAAAGACCCATAAGCGTCCAGTTGCCCACGGGCACGCCATGGGCGGGGCGATCGTCACCAATCGGAATCACTGGGTGATGTTCTCGACAGTTTTCTCTAAAACTTCGTCATGAACAACAATATTAATCACATGCCGTGCCTGCTGAACGGTGGCGCCGATATCGGGGCGCTCGGCAAAAATCGAGACAGGATATCCGCGCGCCTCATCAATGATCTCGTATAACCGGTCCTGCTCGATGGTATACCGTGAGGCAAGTTCATGGCCCGGATCGGATTTCGCCAGATTCGCGAGACTTTCCGACCAGTCGCGCTCATCTTCATCCAGCGGCGGATGCGCCTCCAGCAGCAGATCATCATCGTCCCAGCCCAGCAAGTACGGCGTATTAATGATACGCACACGGACTCCGCGATCGACCTGTTCAAACAGCCATTCAATATCTTCCGGGAACAGGCGCACACAACCGTGACTGACGCGCATGCCAACACCGGCCGGCTTGTTCGTACCGTGTATCAGGTATCCGGGAATGCCCAGCCTCAATACGTAAGCGCCCAATGGATTATCCGGGCCCGCCAGCACCTGGCTCGGCAACGGATCTCCGGCTTCGGCATGTTCTTTGCGAATCGAAGCGGGAACGAACCAGACCGGATCGCGTGCCATGCCGATGATCGTCGTATCACCCGTCGGTGTCGACCAGCCGACACGTCCGATCCCTATGGGAAAAGTGTGGACAACACGCGGCTGCCCCGACTCTGTTGCCTCATAAAAAAAGAGGCGTTTGCCCGCGACATTGAGCACGATACCCTCACGTGACACATCAGGCAGAATAAACTGCGTCGGCAAAACCACCTCTGTGCCCTCACCGGGCAACCAGGGATCAACATCCTGATTCGCACGAACGAGTGCATCGTAGCCAACACCGTAAGTACGGGCGAAATCTACGAACGTATCTTCATACCGGGCCGTAACGACCTGAATTTTACCGACGACCTGCTGTTCATCGTTTATAACAAAGCGATTGCTGTTGATAGGCACCTGATCAGCAATAACGGGCAACGGCTCAGCATCTGTTGAAATATTGTCATCAACCATGCTACAGCCCGCAAGTGCAAACAGGCCGAGCAGAACGACTGACCTGTTACGCAGACAAAATGACCATGGCTGACTCATTATCGTGTGCAACGGGGATTCTTGCCCGAAGCTCGTGCCTCGTTATAACGACCCAGCGCTTCGGGCAAGTTGGAAATCAGATCATCGATACGCGTATCGGAGGACGGATGCGTCGACAGAAATTCAGGCGGCCCCAATTTGCTTTGCTTATCCATATTTTTCCATAGCTGCACGCTGGCACGCGGATCAAAACCAGCATCCGCCATATAATCAAGACCGACGATATCGGCCTCGCTTTCCTGTTTGCGGCCGTACGGCAAACTCAGGCCCAGTTGCGCGCCCATCGAAATAAGGTCACCGGTACCTGTTGGTCCGCCAATTACAGCCGACGCACCAATGACGCCAATCTGCGTCGTCATTTCACGGTTCACGCGTTCCACAGAGTGCTGCTCGGTGACATGCGCAACCTCGTGACCCAATACCGCACCGAGCTGATCCTGATTTTCAGCGACTTTCAGGATGCCGGTAAACACACCGATCTTTCCGCCCGGCATCGCAAACGCATTAACGGCATCATCATCAAACACCACGATTTCCCAGTCTTTGCCGGCATAATAATCATCGAGTTCCGCGATAATCGCCCTGGCAACGCAATTCACGTAGGCGTTGATCGTCGCATCGGTTGAAACCGGCATGCTGTTGCGCATCTGATCAAACTGCGCCTTGGACTCATCCTCGATTTCGGTTTCGCTGACCAGGGGCAACGAGCACGCAGTAATGACAATAACCGGAATCAGGACCGCAATGGTCAACCTCAGGCCCCTGGCAAACATAAACACTTCTCCAGTCATAGCGCTAATCGTACAGAAGGTTCGACAGCTAACCGGGCCCTGGGGTTCCGACTCTCAGCCTATCGCAACGAATCGCGATTCCAGAGCGCCGAAGCCCGGTCTATGACACCGTCAACCGTAGATTCAACTGCCGCGAAAAATTTCTCCTGCAACGACTGTTTGCCGCGATAAGTGACCTGGAATACGTCAGCATGAGACGTCGCTTTCATCAGATAGTCATCGCTGGAGCCGAGCTCATCAACCAACCCCAGTTCTTTAGCGCGCGTACCGTACCAATGCTCGCCGGTTGCGACAGAGTCGACATCAAGACTCGGGCGCTGCTCGGCGACTAACGCTTTGAATAACGTATGAACCTCCTCAAGTTCTTCGCGAAGCTTGGCCCGGTCCTCATCTGTATTCTTGCCGAACATCGTAACAGTTCGCTTGTATTTACCCGCTGTCACCTGCTCAAAATCCACGCCGCGAGATTCAAGAGCACGATTAAAGTTTGGTATCTGGGCAATAACGCCAATAGATCCCACGACGGAAAATGGCGCCGCCACGATGCGATTCGCGATACAAGCCATTAGATACCCGCCACTCGCGGCAACCTTGTCGATAATAACTGTCAGCGGAATTCCGCGGTCCTTGATACGAAGCAGCTGAGATGCGGCCAGACCGTGTTCGTGCACGGCACCACCCGGGTTCTCCAGCCGCAAGACGACTTCATCCCGATCAGTTGCAACAGATACAACAGCGCTGATCTCTTCACGCAGATGTGCGACTGCCGAAGCACGTATGTCACCCTTGAAATCAAGAACAAACAGGCGCTTTTTTTCAGTATCCGATTTTTCCTCGGCCTTGCTTTCCTTCTTCAGTTCTTTCTTTTCTGCTTTATCGCGCTTTTTCCAGGCCGCCTTGCTGAGAACAGCTTTCTCCAGCAGGTGCTTCATGTTGCGGTATTTGTCGTTCAGTTTCTCGACGGTCAGCCCGGGCTTTGATGGTGATTTAATGGAAACGCTCACGATTATCAGCAGGATTGCGCCAACAGACACGACCACCGTGACAGCCTTTGCCAGAAAAATTCCATACTCAAATACAAATTCAGCCATACAGATTCACCTAATTCGATGCGGTCTCAAGACCAACGTTATTCTTTTCAAGCGCCCGCTCAGCCCGATAGCTGGAGCGAACCAGCGCACCCGAAACCACTTCCGTGAATCCACGCGAAAGCCCCCATTCGCGATATTTGGCGAACTCTTCGGGTCGCACATAGCGATTTACGGGCAAGTGGTTCACTGTGGGACGCAGATACTGCCCCAGTGTCAGCAAATCCACTCCCCGTGAGCGTAAATCGTCCATCCCCTGAACGATTTCCTGCTCCGTTTCTCCCAGGCCCAGCATCAGGCTGCTCTTGGTCAGAATATCCGGTCGTGCATTTTTTGCGGTCTCCAGGACATGCAGAGATTGTTCATAGCCGGCCCTTGGATCACGCACCGCAGCGGTCAGGCGAGGCACCGTTTCGATGTTATGCGCGAAAACCACCAAAGGTGCGGCGACAACCGTCGCAACAGCCCTGGCATCACCCTGAAAATCAGGTGTCAGCGCTTCAACCGCTGTTGCCGGGCTCGCTTTCCGGATGGCGCGAATGCACTCGGCATAGTGGGCTGCGCCGCCATCATCCAGATCATCCCGGTCGACAGATGTCAGCACAATATATTTCAGGTTCATCAGTCGCACCGATTGGGCTGCATTGACAGGCTCGTCAGGGTCAAGCCAGCCCGACGGATTACCCGTATCCACGGCACAAAACCGGCAAGCTCGAGTACAAACGCCGCCCATGAGCATGATCGTGGCCGTACCACTGTTCCAGCATTCGCCGATGTTCGGGCACATGGACTCCTCACAAACGGTACTAAGCCGGTGCTCCCGCACGTTGCGCCGCACCTCTGCATAGCCCTTGCCCATCGGCAGGCGGGCACGCAGCCACTCAGGTTTGCGCTCCACGGGCATGCCGGCTGAGCCACGATTCCTGTTCATACCGTGCCTGACAGCGGTAAAACCTGCGTCGGTGCGGTATTTCTCGCCGGCTTTGATAACCGGGATGCCTTTAAAACTGGTCACTGTGAGGGTTCATTGTGGCTGGATAACGGGGTATTCTGGCACGTCGCGCAAGATCTTGAAATGCAGGCCAAAAAAAGCCCGGCTATAACGCCGGGCAATACAGGGGGAAGCCTTTTCAATCCAGCCGACAGCCTGTCAGCAATCCGTGTCCTGGTCGTGCTGGCCTGACCGATCAGTGCAGCCGGGACCAATTCAGAAGTTCGACATTCTCGGCGGCCATCTCGAAGTTTGAGGCCAGAAGATCTTCGATTTCCGCCGGATCAAGAACGCGATTCGATTCGTGGTTCAGCTCCACAACACCGCTATATTCATCGGTGCACTCCTCTTCATTTGAGCGAAGGAGGAATCGGGTGTAATACTTCGCACGCATGGATGTAGCTTATTGGCATAAGATCGGAAATTCTGTGAGCCACCGCACAAAAATAAACACTGAAAAACAACCGCTTAACTGCATAGGAGTGGTGCTTTTACTGATTTCCACGACTCTGGGCGCCCAGAATCTGGAGCAGGAGCTGTTCGATAATGTCGATCAATTGCGCGCCAGCGCAGAAGATGCCCATTCCGCATTGTTAGCGCCGCAAAGCTATTCCCGGGGCGTCAAGGCATACGAGCGTGCACGCAAAGATTTTGAGGGCAGCAAGAATCTGAACAAAATAAAGGCGCGGATCGAAGAATCAGAACAGTACTTCGACAAGGCCCTGGAAAATTCTAAATTGGCAAAGCTCACCTTGCACAATGCAATCGAAAGCCGCACAGATGCAAATGAGGCTGAAGCCTACCGGCTGGCGTCCCAGGATTGGAGCAAAGGTGAAAAGCAGTTCAATAAGGCAGCTCTGGCACTGGAAAAAGGCGATCTGAAACGAGCCCAGAAACAAGGCGACGAAGCTGAAGATACCTTTCGGCTCGCAGAACTGAACGCCATCAAGGCGCGATACCTCTCCGCAGCGCGCCGCCAGATTGCCGAAGCCTCACAGGCCAAAATCGACCGGTATGCGCCGAATACCTTTGCTCGGGCGAAAGCCTTGCTGGCGGATGCTGAAGCGGCACTCGATCAGCAACGCTACGAACCCGAACAGGCTATCTCCTATGGCGCGGAGGCAAGTTATGAAGCACGTCATGCAATGTATATTGCAGCCGTTGCCCGCCGCGTTGACGATGAAGACATAACGATCGAAGAATTGATCCTGGACTGGGAATCGCCGCTGGAATCTGCAGCCGATACGGCCGGCATCGAAGCGGATTTTTCGGCGGGCCACGAGACCACGTCAGCTGCGCTTTCATCGGAAATAGGGGTGCTAAAACACTCCAACGACACTCTTGCAGAGGAAATCCGGGAGCGTGACCAGTTGATCCTGGGCCTGGAAGATGAGCTGCACGATCTTGATACGCGGCTTGGCGGCGCGTCTGCCGAACGTGCCGCGCTAATAAGGAATCTGCAGACTCAGGCCCGTGCCCGTGAACAAATCATTCAGATCGAACGGCTGTTCAGCCCGCAGGAAGCATTCATTTTACGTGATGGAAACAAGCTCATCATCAGGCTGACGGGTCTGGGCTTTGGCAGCGGGTCAGCAACAGTAGAGGCAAATGCAGTGAGCCTGATGGACAAGGTTCAGCGCGCCGTCAGTGTCTTTCCTCGTTGTGAACTTGTTGTAGAGGGCCATACGGATGCCTACGGTGGCGCCGAGCAGAACCTGGCCCTGTCCAGAGAGCGGGCCCAGTCCGTGGTCGACTACATGATCACGAATATGAATATCGCGGCCTTTCGTATCAAGGCGATTGGATTCGGCGATACGCTGCCGATTGCCAGCAACAAAACCATCGAGGGACGAACCAAAAACCGGCGAATTGATCTGATTATTATTCCCGAAGGCGAACAAGCGGCCTACTAAGACGGATTGCCGCCCGAATCTCGCCACCAGTCAGCAACGACTTTGCCGAGAACCGGATTGACCATGTAGCCATAGCATCGATGGACATTCAGACCTTCCGGACCACGAAAATAGGTCAACAAATCGTTCCGGTCCGTAATTTCCTCAACCAGATTCAATTCAAGCATCTCCCGGTAATCGTCCGCAAACACCCGGTCCAGCGCAGTCATCTCGCCGATTGCCGACACATTGCACCATCGCCGGATATTGTGCGGATACCTGGCCTTACCGCGCTTCTTCGCACTTAATACACGATGCCTGACGAAGTTCAGACCAAGTGGACTGCCAACGGTTAACAGCAAATCAATTTTCAACGCGCTTTTTGTTCGATGCGTAAGCTCCCAAAGCACATCGTAAGCAATCACCGATCCGAGACTATGCGCAATCAATAAGATTTTTTCGCCTGATCCAACTGTGGATTCCAGTATTGAGGCCAGTAGTTCGCGTATCTCATCGGCCACTTTTTCTTTGTTTTCGAAATAGCGCAGGCTCTCCTGTAGATTAATCTTCGTATTGGGGCCAGCCACCCATTTGATCAGAGCGGGAAACGCGTCGCCGAGCAGGTAGACCAGTCGACCGATCTGCTTGTGCCAGTGTCGGGCTTCTTCTATATCACGATCTTCAGGCCCGTCGAGCGCGAGGATTCTTTCCACGCCCGGCAAATCGATCGTTATATCTCGTCGTGTGTCATAGAAAAGACGAGACCAGGCAACAAGCTGAAAACACTCGGGCATCGCGGCCATGTCTTCCGCCACCCCGGAATCGCTGCGGCGAACGCCTTCGAGCAGGCACTTCCATAAGATCTTGCGATGCTCGGCGGCGGGAGGTTTCGGCTTCATCCCCGGCACATAAATAATCGTTCGCTTCATGACGTTTCCGGGTCCGGCGACATTTCAGAATCCAGCAGTGCTAACAAACCATGCAGGTCAGAAATCTCATGATCGGGTTTATGCATATGGTCGGGCCAGTCGGATTGCGTACGGTTGACCCAGACCGTTGTCATCCCCAAAGTAGCGGCCGACTCAATATCGTTTCCGGGGTCATCACCAACATGGAGCATTTTTTCCGGCGATATGCCAGTGCGCCGGCAGACTATATCGAATATACGCGGATCAGGTTTTGCCACGCCGAGTTCTCCGGCTAAAAAAATCCCGCTAAAAAACCCGGCCAACCCGATCGTTTCCAGATCCGCATTGCCATTTGTCAGTGCGTAAAGAGGATGAGTTTCGGCCATTCTTATCAAGGCGGGCATGACATCATCGAATAAAGTGACCTCGTTACGGGCCGCCTGGAAAACGTCAAACGCCTGGTCAGCCATTTCTATGGGGTACCCGGCACATTCCATCAAGTGAACGAATGTCATTCTGCGCAGATGCGATAAATCGTGTGCTCTGTCGGGATAGTCCTCAACAGTACGTTGCCGCAGCATGGCCAGGTCCGCCGTGCTAAATTGCTCCGTAACACGAGGATAATGCGCCTCAAGCCATGCATAAACACGCAACTCGGCCCTGGCAATGACAGGCCCCACGTCCCAGAGCGTGCCGTCCAGATCCAGACAGATGGCTTTCACATGTTCCATGTACTTGAATGGCTTGTTCCGGATGTCTTCGACAGGTAGCTTCACCCAGCACATATATCTTTGCAACACAAAGCAACAGCATCTGGCCGGTCAGCATGCACGGAAAAAGGAGAACCCGTCATTAAATATCTTCACACAATGGTACGTATCAGCAATATCGATGAATCTCTCGATTTCTACTGTAACAAGCTCGGCCTGCAGGAAATTCGCCGTATCGAAAACGAACAGGCGCAATTTACGTTGATTTTTCTTGCCACATCCAAAGATGAATCCAACTACATCGAACTGACTTACAACTGGAATCCGGAGGACTACGAGGCGGGGCGGAATTTCGGCCATCTCGCCTACCAGGTCGATAACATTTATGAAATTTGCGAGAGACTGATGAGTGAAGACGTAACAATAAATCGCCCGCCGCGCGACGGATACATGGCATTTATTCGATCGCCGGATAATATTTCTATTGAATTATTACAAAAGGGTGCGGCGCTGGATCGGTGCGAGCCGTGGGCTTCAATGCCGAATATCGGCCACTGGTAACAGCAGCTCAGGCGATTGTTTTTTTGGAGGACCTGAAGCGCCCGGTCTGAATATCGGTATCAAGAGACTTTTTGACGACGACGCAGTTCCGCCCTTCTTCCTTGGCCTGATACAATGCCTCGTCAGCCATCTGAATCGCGCCCGCCTTGCTCCGCTCTCCTCCCGGAGTAACGATTGCAACCCCGACACTGACCGTGAGATATTGAGCTGTCGTGGATTTTTCATGGCGAATCTTAAGCGCCTCAACGCCTTCTCGCAGATGCTCGGGCAACTCGCTACCAGATTCAGTAGCCGGACCGTAAAGCACCAAAGCGAACTCTTCACCACCAAAGCGCGCTGCGAAGTCGAGCGGCCGCTGGGCACCGTCTGCAATGACCGAGGCGACTTTTTTCAGAGCATCGTCGCCGGCCTGGTGCCCGTAAAAATCATTAAACGCCTTGAAATGATCGATATCGATCAGCATCACGGTAAGCTGTGTCTGCTCACGACGTGACTGGCGCCAGATACGATCAATGTATTCATCATAGCTCCGGCGATTGTAAAGACTGGTCAGGCCATCGCGCTCAGCAAGCTGCCCAAGCTCCTTTGATTCAAGAAATGAACGCCGCACCACATGTTCGAGCTGGTAACAGCAGTAAGCAGCAACGACGTTTGTGAACAGCAACATGATGCACGTAAAAAGAGTTTCATCCGTCGGGAAATCCCACTCGAACATGCCCCAGATATAGATACTCGAAATAATCGTCGCGGTTCGTGCAGCATGACGAAACGGCATACCGAGAATAAGCCAGTTGACGAATATCCAGCTTATCAGAGCGGCGAAATAATAAGATTGCCCTCCAATCGCAGCGCGGCTGACGAACGAGCAAATGACCAGCCCGATCAGTGTCACGCTGCACGCCAGTAACAACTGGTAAATACGGTGACGAGCGAGCCTGGTCGACGCATAGAGACTGATCGAAAGTACCGGCAGCATCATCAGGACATAGAACCAGAGCATGAACGGATTCGAGGTACCGTTGGCAATCCTCTGGCCCGTGATGAATAACAAGGCGGCAATGGTCAGACTCAAAAGCAGCTGCACACGTTGCACACTGATCTTTGAATAGTACTGACGAAATTCTTCCTCGACGAAGTCTGTAAACAACAATCGCCGATATCCCCGCTCACGCTGAGCAGCGAAAGGTGAATTTAGAACCTGGGTACTTAGCCCGTTCACCGGTGACTCCTACTTCTCTATGCCTGCTGGTAACGGGCACAAACTATAGGCTTGGCGCCCCAGTCGCTGCGGCGCACATCACAAATCCGGAAACCGGGCGTACTGCGTCGATATATGGGATTTTTTGCTCTTTTGATCTACACGCTGATCGCGCCGGTACGGACGTCTTCTTCGACATCGGGTAGCAACAACGAACGCTCCCATTGCAACAAGTCTGACTTGCGGTCTATACCCCACCGGTATCCACCCAATCCGCCGTCGGACCGGATAACCCGATGGCACGGTATCAGCCAGGCAATCCGGTTAGCGGCAATAGCGCTCGCAACGGCCCGCACGGCGCTCGACCGACCAATACGATCTGCGACATCCTGATACGAAACGGTGGTCGCAAAGGGAATATCCACCAAAACCTGCCAGACTTCACGCTGAAAATCCGTGCCCGAAGGATCCAGCGGCAGACAGGTAGTTATGGGCCACTCGAAAATCGATTCAGCCAGTGCCACGAGGTCTGTTGGCTTCTTTCGCATACCCGGCCCGCACAAAGTAGTCGATTTCGATGCGGCAAGCACACGAAGCGCCTCTTCGCGGTTCTGATCGACGAATGAAAGATGACAAATCCCTGCCGGTGTGCGTGCAATCAGAATATCACCGAACGGACTGGCCGCGAATTCATACTCAGTTAACATTTCAATCACCACAAGGCCGATTACGAGTCGTCATTTTTTAAGCGAGCCTGCATCATGATGCCAATCTTAATAAACGACAAGCCCGGGTCACCGGCTGCAATGCAGCCGTGCCTGAGTTATCCTGCTGCGCGTCACAAAACTTATTTTTGCAGTGTAATTTTTGGTTAATGAATGCCCGATTTACAAACAAAGCCAGATGCACGATGCGGCGACTGATTACGGCCTGCATTGATGTCTGCGGCATCCTCGCGGTTCTTGGACTCAGTGTTTTCGTCGGCCTCGCCATTCAGCAGCAACCCGATATCCCGGCCTCCTCAGGATTACCGGCATCCGCCACAATGATGCCCTGTCAGGTCGATTCCGGTGGATATCTTATGGGGAGACTCTACGGCAGCCTGAACGAGCAAATCGACTGGCACGGTGATGCGTTTTTATGCGCCGGATCACCCCGCCCCAATGGTCAGGGTATCCGGCTGTTTTTTGCGAAAAAGAGAAATGACGGCGACGAACGACTTGTATTCGTCATTGGTATTGATGGTGCGATAGAAAATCTTGAGAATAAAGAGCATGTCGCCAATGTCACTGTGATCGATGAAGAAACAGCGCGGTTTTTCAGCACCGGTGGCCAGCAGCGTTGCTGGACAACCATCGAGCAGGTCGTGCCCGCACAAAGCAACCCTTTTCTGTATCGCCTTGATGGCGCTTTTTATTGCTCAGGTGCGTTGCCGCTGCTCAATGGCAGGGGGTCCGTCACACTGACTGAGTTTTACTACGGTGCTTATTTATATACCGACGATACACAATGAGTTTCAGATGCCAACATTTCGTTACGCTCAGCTTCATCATTCTGGTATTGGCCTGGGCAGGCCCGGTACATGCCGTAAAGCCGACTGGCCTGCTGGAAAGCCTCAACCGTGTACGCGCAGTTATTGAAACTTCACGTGATATCTGCCTGGTGCTCGACATCTACCTGGCTGACACCCCCGAACAACAGGCGCAGGGCTTGATGTTCATAATGGAGATGGATGAATTCGAGGGCATGTTATTCAGACACGCCCGAGCCGGCCAATTCAACATGTGGATGAAAAACACCTACATTCCGTTGGACATGGTATTTATCCGCAATGACGGCAGTATTGCAGGTATCGCAAAACTTACCGAACCATTATCGACCCGACGCATAAGCTCGCCGGCAAACGTATTAGCCGTACTTGAACTCAATGGCGGCTTCTCGGACCGCTGGGATATTAAACCAGGCAACCGACTGCTTACCTTCTGAGAATTGCCCACCACCGGGCGACATTCAGCAGACTCATCAACGACACCGACACATAAGTCAATGCGGCCGCTTTCAGGAGTCTTCTGGCATGGGGTTCGTCACCATCATGCAAAAACTTTCCTTTCTGCAACATCGGCATGGCACGGCCGAAACTGGCATCCAGCTCCATCGGCAAAGTGACAAGGTGAATCACGGTACTCAGACCCAGCACAAGAAAACCCCCAAGCAGCATCAGCAACCCTGCCACCGGTGCACGTGTGACAATCGCAACCACAGGCGCCAGCATCAGCACGGCTGCGCCGACACGCTCCCCGGGCGCCGCCATTTTGACCAGTTTCGTCCGCCATTTCAGCGGGCCATAGCCGGTCGCATCCTGGTGGGCATGACCCACTTCGTGAGCGGCCACGGTAATTGCGGTCAGAGAACGGCCGTTGAATTTGTCGGGAGTCAGCCTGACAGCCTTCGCTTCGGGATCGTAGTGGTCTCCCTTTTCAGTGATTTCCGCCTTGACGTTCTGCAGACCGAGTTCATCAAGCAGGTAGCGGGCCAGCTCACCACCCGTACCCTCGTAGCGATCCACTGGTTCACTGTAACGAACCATGACACGCTGCACCCAAAGACCCGGGCCAAACACCAATAATAAAAGTATCAGTGCAGCGAGAATCAGAACCATGAACTCACTCAGTTCGTTGATTCAGAAGACACGGTTTTGCAGCTCACTTCATAGCGCAGATCATGACGGGCCGGATTGTCTTCCATGAAATCAAACGGCCTCCGGTTCAGAATCTCGTAACCACTCGGACAAAGTTTGCGCTGTTCGATCCATTCTTCCAGCCATTCGATTCGCTGTGCTTCAGCGTCCGGGTCATTATCCGGGAAAGCTGCGGTAATAGTTACGTCGTAGTAAAAAATATCCTTACGATCATAGGGAACAACCAATTGACTGGTCCGGTGGCGCTCAAAATCCTCGGACTCATGCAGTGAAGCGCAGGACCACAAAAACATAGGCAAGGCAGCGACGGTCAGAATTCCCAACCACCGAGACACATGTGACACAGCGTTAAGCATTCTGTTTTTCCCGGTCATTTGGATAGCTCGCTACTGATATGAAGAAGGACAGGCTAAGCTTATCGTGATTCGGCACCAGAATGTCAGATGACTGTCAGGCTGCCTGAACATCTGTTTGCCGGCGCCGCACCGCAGTTTTAAGATCGTTGCCAATGCCCATCAGTGATGGCACGAAAAACAAAACCAGCAACGGAGAAAACAGCAGGCCGAAAATCAGAGTCACCGCCAGCGGCTGAATCAGTTGCGCCTGCAGACTGCGCTCAAACAACAAAGGCGTCAGGCCTCCGATTGTAGTCATTGTGGTCAGAATAACCGGCCTCAGGCGCTCGCGCGCTCCATCGATCACTGCGGTACGAAGACTGGAACCGCCTGCCTGCAAGCGTTTCACGGATGACACGAGGATGATTGAATCATTGATCATAACTCCCGCCAGACCCAGCAATGCCTGCAGGCTAAGCATATTCAGGTTATAACCCATAATGAAGTGTCCAACGACCGCACCAATAAGGCCGAAAGGAATAATCGACATCACGATCAATGGCGTCGTATAACTGGAAAATACCCACGCGAGAATGATGTACATCATTAATACAGCGATCATCAATGCGAAAAATGTGTCATTCGCTGCCCGCGCCTGCTCCTCGGCCCTGCCCTTGAACTCGATGTTAATCCCATATTTCTGCCGCACCTCCGGAACCAGGTTCCGGGCTGCTGTCGTGATTACCGCGTTCGTCGTCGTGATCATTGGATCAACATCGGCCGTAACAGAAACCTGGCGCAGGCCATCTTCACGATTTATTTGCGAATAACCCACCTCAGATTTGAGTTGAACGACCTCTGTCAGAGGAACTTCGGCGCCGTCTGGCGCACGCAGGTACAGATCACGTAAAGTTGCGGGCACCTGAAAACCAGACGGGCTGAGCTTAACGCGAACAACTATTTCTTCCTGATCCTGTGAAAAACGCTTTGCAATCGCTCCTTCAAAAGAGTTTCTTACCTGTCTTGCGACAGATTGAGTTGTAAAGCCTTTCGCCTTGCCCGCCGGCGTAAGCTCCATAACAATCTCTTCTTTGCCATGCGGCAGATCGTCTTCGATCGCCATGACCCCGGGAATATCTTTCAGCCCGTCACGCAGATCCGCTGCGGCGGCCTTTAATACGTCCAGACCGGCGCCATGCAAGCGAATATCAAGATCCCGGCCCGGTGGGCCGCCAGCGCTCATCTCATAAATAGTCAAACGCTCGACGCCGGGTAAACGCCGGACTTCTTCGTCCCAGGCACGCATGAACTGATTCGTCCGCACATCACGAACATCGCCGGATACCAGCTCTACCGTATAAGCACCCGCGTGATCCCCCGAAAACGACGCTTCGCCTGTACGGCCTTCAGTGGCGCCAATGCTGCCGACTTCGTAGGCAATGAGTCCGCCTTCCCCGTCGGTTAACCGGTCTTCGACAACGGCCAGTGCTCGAGCCAGTTCATCAACCATCTCAGCTGTTTTCGTGCGCGGTGTACCCGGAACCATCGCAAAATTTCCAAAGATGATGTCCGTTTCAGGCGACGCAAAAAATTCGAAGCCGACCCGACCGGAAATCAACAAAGTCAGCGCAACAATGAACCCGCAAAGTGTTGTCAATACCGTGCTGTAGCGATGATCAAAACAATTGGAGATGGCCGCCTTGAAACGCGTGTCCCTGAACTTGATGAATTTCAGCCGGAATCCGCTTGGCTCTTTCTGCCTGACCCCTTTATCCATGCGTTTGAGCGCGTGCTTCAAATGCATGGGTAATACAAGAAAGCATTCGATCAGACTCACGGCGATCACAACAATCACTGTAAGAGGGAGTTCCCGAATAATACGTCCGATCTCTTTGCCAACTGTCAGGATCGGAAAAAACGCAGCAATTGTTGTCAGCGATGCTGCAAGAACCGGGGCAAACATGACCTTCGCGGCCGTCATGGTCGCTTCTTCGGGCGACATGCCATGACGGTGCAGCATTTCCGTATGCTCACCGACCACGATGGCATCATCCACTATGATTCCGAGACCCATGATAATCGCAAACATGCTGATCATATTGAGCGTCATATCCATCATGGCCATCACACCGAGTGTCGCCATGATGGATATCGGGATTCCCATCGCAACCCAAAATGCCACGCGGCCATTCAGAAAAACAAACAACACCACGAGTACCAATGCCAGCCCGCCGATACCATTCGACACGAGCATACGGACACGCTGAGTCGCCTGGTCAGCAAATACATCGAACATATCCACTTGCAAGGTTGGCGGCAGTTCGGCGCGAAACTCATCCAGGTAGTCGATAATCAAACGCTGCGCAACCATCGAATCCAGTCCCTTGGAACGCCGGATTTCCAGACCGATCGCGGTTTTGCCATCAAGGACATGCGATACGTCGGTCGCATTGAAGGTTTCGGTGATACTCGCAATATCCTGGAGACGCAGTTTTTCTCCCGAAACCTCTGAAACCACTTCGATATCAGCCACATCCTTTGCCGAGCGCGCCAATCCTTCACTGCGAATTTGCCGTGCTACACCACCACTTTCAATGGTCCCCGAGGGCAAATTCAGACTGGACTGCTCAATTTTGGCGGCTACATCCTCAAGCGTCAGGTCCAGCCGGCGCAGAGATTCGTCCGGTATCTCCACCCAGATCTCGGAACTTCGGGCACCGAGCAATTCGACTCTGCTCATGCCGAGATCCAGAAGGTCATCGCGCATTCGACGGGCAATAAGTTTTAGAGCCTGCTCGGAAAACGGACCTGTAATTTCTATTCGGCAAACCTTATCGGTTTGCACGACCTGATTAATAACCGGCCGTTCAATGTCTGTGGGAAAGGTATTGATTCGTGCGACGGCAGCCTGAACATCCGTCAGTGCCTTGGCAAGATTTACGGAATCGTCGAAACGAAGCGTGACCTGTGCACGACCTTCATAGGCCGTCGAATCGACGCGCTCCACATTATCAAGAAAGCGAACTTCCGGCTCGATGGCCTCAAGAATATTAGCCTCGACATCTTCGGGACTTGCGCCGGGCCATTGCACCTGAATACTAATGAGGTCCAGCTCGAAGTCCGGCAGCACCTGGCGGGTCAGCTTCGTCAGGCCATAAACGCCAAGAATCAACATTACCAACATCAGCAGGTTACCGGCCACCGGGTGGCGGGCGAAAAAACCGATCACGCCTTCTGACGTCGTGGCACTCATCTCACGGATACTTTCGCCCCGGGACCACCTTCCCTGATCTGAGTGATCACGATCAGGTCACCCTCTTTGATCGCGGGAGCATCGACACTGCTCAACAGCAATGTCGTGCCCGAGTACCCGTGAATCTCGACCCGGCGTTCGGCAAGCCGGCCATCGTCAACCACATAGATCCGATCCTCACCATAGAGCGCGCTGTCCGGAACTGATAAGACATTCTGGTACTGCTTGTCGGACAGGCTCACCTGGACGAACGCACCCGGACGAAGCCGCGTCTGCTCACCGCCGGTCTCGATGACCGCGTAGACATCGATACCTCCCGTCGTCGACGCGATTTCCGCGCCAATCCGGGCGATTACGCCATCGTACTCCAGCGTCTGACGCCCTACATTCCAGGACACTTTGACGGGACGACCCGGCAACGGATCACCGGTATCCAGCAAACGTCCGTACTGAGCGTTCGACAATGAGAAACGCACATCAATCCGGCTGGTATCAATCAACTCGGCAACTTTATCGTCACCGAAACCCGAAAATTGCTTGCCCAGATCTGCATTGACGCCTTTTAAAACACCAGCAAAAGGCGCCACTAAACGCGCATCGGACAAATCCTTCTCGGCACGCCGGACACCAATCGAACGCTGATCAACGACAGACTCCTGCTCAATAACAGCCAGATTCGCATCATCGAGGAATTGCTCAGAAACATTTTTCTCCTGAAACAATTCTTCGGCCCGCTCATAATCGCGGCGCAGTTTATCAAGTTTGGCGCGCGATTCTTTCTGCAGTGTTTTCTGCTCGGCAAGATTTGTCTGAAAAATGAACGGGTCAATCTGCAGCAACAATTCATCTTTATGGACCAGACCTCCTTCTTTGAAAGCAGGACCGATCTCAATAATCAAACCGGATACCAGCGGTCGAAGTTCGCTGCGACGGCCGGCGACCAATTCTCCGAACAAGTGCAGACTCGGCCGAACAATCGAATATCGCGCGGGTATCGTATCAACGACCCAACTGCGCTCCGCTGTTTTCACAGGCGTCAGCTGCGGGCGGGTGGCCATAAGCAGAAAAACAGCGACTGCCGTGATGCCAATAATTAAAATCGGCAAACCGACGGATTTCAGTCCCTTGCGTTTCGGGGCGGGAGATCGCAGGTCACTGGAATGGGGTCCGGATGTCATCAGGCAGGAAGACTAGCTGGCCATCTATTATTTTGATACCGCCAGTTTACAGGGATTCCGGGAACCGCGGCATTTGAAATGTAACCAAATGTAACGCAGAACGACTCAATCAGGCCCGGTTCACCATGAGAAACCAGTCATGGGTGACGGTGAGTTCAATGCACAACCCGGACTAATGGCGCCTTCGTCAGTGATACTATCCGGTCAAGAGGTGGATTCCGACACCCTGACCGGAAGAGCGGCAAGCTTGAGTATTTCAATTATTTCCTACCTGAATGAACACTGGCGCGGACATCAATCATTGTCCCGGGCCTGGTGGTTAAACTGCATCGGTATCTCCGCTGTTCTGGTTGGCATCGGCTGGGCATTCAACCAGCCCCGCTGGATTTTTCTGGTTGATCATCGCGGTGCGTTTCTGAGCTGGCTGATGCTCGCACTGATTGCATATGGGCTGATTCCGCTCTGGCAGATTGTCGGTCTGTGGCGCACGACGAACCATCATATGCATCATGTGGGCACGATTCTGGCAGGACGTTCAATCCAGGTCCTGGCGAGTATTTTTATGCTGTGGCTCATAATCCGGGCCCTGGGTCTGGTCGGCATTGTCGGACCGCTGATACCCGCAGCATTCCATACAGGCCCATACGCAAACAGCCTTAACATTCTTGCCAAGGGTCGTGAGCTGGAAGTTCGCGGCGGTCTTGGCCCGGGAATTGCAGACAAAGTCGAGCAATTACTCCTGCAAACACAGACCATCCGGCGAATACGTCTGAACAGCGAGGCCGGCGGTATAGCTGAAGCACGCAGACTCGGCCGAGTCATCAGACAGTATCAACTTAACACTTATACGACGGAAACTTGTTCAGGTGCCTGTTCAATCGCATTTTTACAGGGCAACCAACGCACATTAAGGCGCTCGGCACGAATAGGATTCTGGCTACCCCCTTTACAGGACCGTTACCTGACGACTGATCAAATGCCTTTCCTGCTGCGCCAGAAAGGCGTTGCCAATTGGTTTATTGCACAATGGAAAGCTGCCGATGGTTTGATCTGGTACCCGCCGCCACAGATGCTCAAGGCAGCGGGAGTCATCAATACCTTATATGGCCGGAAAACCACTGATTCCACAACGACAAAGAGCCCCGACCCTGGTCTGAATTAATGTAAATTGCAGAAGATCGGGGAACTTCAACATCCCGGACCGGTCTATCAATCCGGATTAAGCCACAAACTCAAAAAGGAGTGTAATGTGAAAAATAAGCAGACTTTGATGAATGCCGCACTAGCGGGTGTTATCGCCCTTGGCCTTGGAGCAGGTGCACAGACTGCAGCGGCAGCCAAGCCCGGGTTCGAAAAATGCACCGGTATCGCCAAAGCCGGAATGAATGACTGCGGCACCAGTGTGCACGCTTGCGCTGGTCAGGCCAAAACAGATAACGATGCCGAAGAATGGATTTATGTGCCAAGCGGCACCTGCTCGAAAATTGCCGGTGGCAAGATCAAGGAATCAGCTAAAGACTCCTGATAGGGGTTAATCGTGTGTATCCGGCTACGCAGCCGGATACGTCTTTTCCGTACTTTTTTGGGTCCGACACGATGCAAACAGCAACATCAAATACACTATTGGCCTCAACCGGGAAAATATTCGATACCTTCGATTACATAAACCCTCTTTTCGATCTTGCGCTTCGTCTCTGGGTCGCCAATATATTTTTTAAATCCGGCCTGGTAAAAATACAAAGCTGGGAATCTACGCTGATGCTGTTCGAATATGAGTACGGCGTACCGATTCTTCCGTTTGACGTGGCGGCCTACCTGGCCACGGCAACGGAACTCGCGATTCCGGTTCTCCTGGTTATCGGCCTTGGCTCACGGATAAGTGCTTTGATTCTTTTTATGCTGAACTATGTGGCAGCGATTGCCTACCCGGACATCAGCACGGCCGGCCTGAAAGATCACTTTCTCTGGGGCACGATGCTCGCGGTCACTTTTTTCCACGGCCCCGGAAAGCTTTCTGTTGATCACTGGCTGAAGAAGCGTCTTTTGGGTTAAAACTGCACAATCCATTGGCCTGGTCGTATGTTTCAGGTTTTTGGGTCAGCTGCGGATCAGATCTGCCTGTCAGACATCAGAAAGTACTGCTGGCCTGGAATAAGGGTCAGGCACAGAGCTTATTCAGGTTATCCTTACTGATACCGGATAAATATTAACGTCGGATCGGACTTTGTCGCCAAGGTATATTTTTCGCAACGGCAACGTCTTCCGACGTCGGAAAATCCAATTATGAAATGGATAAAACGTATCAGCGCTGTTGTATTGGTATTACTCGCCGCTTACGGCGGCGCGCAACTCTGGCCGACTGATGAGCCGGTCGTTAACGTTTTCTATGAAACATCGTTCCAGGACCTGCCATTCGGTGTTGTTGGCTTTCCGAGTTTCAACGCGAAAAAGGGCGAGGATTTCCTCGACGGCGGCAAAATGGCTGTCCGGCAAACCACCGGAGGGACCCTGGCTCTTCCCGAAAACGCATCAGCAGATAATAAAGTACCGGCAATGGTAATTCTGCACGGTTCAGGCGGTGACTGGTCCGGACGCAGCGTCAACATGGCGATGGATCTTGCAAGAAATGGAATCGCCGGGCTGGCGGTTGATACCTTTGTGGCCCGCAACCTTCGGCCGA
>PVMK01127742.1_pt1 | contig 47305 bp, 35 predicted proteins | sample 1853481 | NCBI WGS metagenome assembly PVMK01 (sample SAMN08533507, study PRJNA380276) | Marine sediment metagenome, whole genome shotgun sequencing project.
GGAGGTATTAAAAAATTCATGGAATATGTAAGGGGTTTGGATAATTATGAGACCACCGACAGATCGATGATATCGCCTGTTGGGTAGACAGCGGAGCACAAAACAACTGACGTTATGAGGATTTTAGTGATTGTGATAGCATTGGTCATTACATACCTGGCAATAGCTCAAAAATATATTTCTAAGAGTGCTTCTGTAACCTTCTTTTCTGAAGCTCCAGTAGTGGCAGCCTCTGGTTAGGTTCATGGTAATTTAGCACAGGGATTAATCAACCGCTACAATAGATCGGTCAAACGTTGGTAAATATGTTGCAAACGGGTTAATCTCAATGACCGCTTTTGGCCGAAAGCAGCCATTCATTGAAGGTCCGGAATCGACCCAAATCGGCCGTTGAGAGTCTTTTGTAATAATTTTACTTTTGTTTCATTTTACTTACCTTTTGGAGTAATTACGGATAAAATGCACGTATATAAAAAAGTAAGCGATGATTTTTCAATTTTTTTTAATCCAAATAATTTTTGGACATTGAACTATAGAAATCCTGTAATGATTACTTGATTAAACATTTCATAGAAATGAAACTATTTCCATATGTTATCCTTTTAGGGTCAATATTAGGTTGTACTGAAACAAAATCAGAATTAGAATCACAACCACTGGAGAAACAAATACCGAAACCGGAATATACCCTTTCGAATGAGCAGACACATAACAAGTTTAGTCGAAAAATAGCCCCTGTTTTGAGTGTGCCAGATGGGGCTATTATTGAATTTAATACTGAGGAAGCTACCGACGGTCAACTAAATGCAAATTCTACAATAGAAGATGTTATGAACCTCAGTTTTGAGCCGATTCATCCTTTAACAGGTCCAGTATTTGTCGAAGGAGCACAGCCAGGTGATGTATTGGCGGTTAGACTTCATGAAATTAAAATAGGGGCTTGGGGATGGACTGCAATTATACCGGGTTTTGGATTTCTCTCTGATGATTTCACCGAACCATTCCTTAAGACCTATCAATTCAGCGAGGGTGACCAATTTGTCCAATTTAATGATAGAATCAGCCTCCCCGTAAAACCATTTGCTGGTGTGTTGGGAGTAGCTCCTGATACGGATTCATTATTAAGCACTATTCCACCTAGGGCAAATGGTGGTAACATGGATAATCCGTTTATGGTTGCTGGCACCACTGTCTACTTACCAATTTTCGTCGAAGGAGCACTTTTCTCCATCGGAGATGCCCATGTAACTCAAGGTCTTGGGGAGGTCTGCGGGACTGCTGTCGAGGCACCAATGCGATTCATTGTTGAGCTAAATGTAATAAAGGGTAAAAAAATCCAAGAGCCTCAATATGAAACGGATGATTACTATGCAACCACTGGTTTTGACACCACCATAGACGGTGCGGCCAAAAAAGCAGTAAAGTATATGGTTAATTACCTTGTGGAAGAAAAAGGAATGAAGCCGAATGAAGCCTATGTGTTGTGTTCACTGGCCGGAGATCTCCATATTGCTGAAGTCGTAGATGTACCTCATATGCTAGTATCTGTACATATGCCTAAAGCTATTTTTAAATAAAAGGGAATATTTATAAACGGCAAGCCTACGGATTTTAGTTGTGTCGTAAACATGAATGACCGCTTTTGGCCGAAATGTGTCATTCTAACGAATGGAGATAAATAGTATCATAAACGAAATATTACACATACCTGAAAGGTTCAACGCTCTTGGAAATAATAAGTCTGTTTACTCCCTTTTGAAGCAAACAGGATATTTCGAAAAGAGAGAAGAGGTCAGTGAAAGTTTAATAAAAGTCGCCTTAGGGCAACACTCTGGATATGTGGATTTATGGTTAAGATGGTCAGCAGACAAGCGTAGCAGCTCTGGATGGTTTTGCAATCCAAATGATCATCAAAAGTACGTAGTAGCGTACTCAAGTCTCGAAAAAGGCGTAATTGAAAGAATGGAATATAATGACATTATTAGTGCCTGTGCAGCTTTTATCAAACGAGAAATAGAAAGTATAGCACAGAGCTAGTTTTATTAATAGCTGAACGGCCGCTTTTGGCCGAAAGCAGCCGGTTTAGGGATTCAAATATTTTACGTTTTATTCCATTTAACTTACCTTGTTGGAAGTAAATACGGATAAAATGTCAGTATATAAACAAGTTGTAGAAAATACATTTGAAAATTAACATATGAAATTCACATCCTTTTCAAATAAGTCTACAAATCTAGGTTTGATTACTTTCTTGGCAATCGCCTTTGTCAACTGTAATCAAGCAATGAATGACACAACTAAGTTCGATTTAGAAAAAGCGAAAAGTGAAATAACGTCTCGTCTAAGAGCATATGAAGATGCAATGGCTAATGGAGACAAAGCTGCATTTGGGAATTTGTATACAGAAGATGCAGAGATTTTTCATGACGGAAGTCCGTCAACAATTGGCAGGCAAAATATTGTTAAAGTTTTTGAAGGCTGGGTCAGGGATAGTGTTACTGGCAGTTACACTACTACAGGTCTGTGGGGGAACGAAGACTTGCTTGTGGAACAAGGAACCGGATATTTTGCCCATGCGACCGGTAAATGGAAAGCTACGGGAAAATATTTGTTAGTCTGGAAGAAAGTTGATGGAGAATGGAAAATTTTTCGAGACACATGGTTTGCAGACTCCGAAGTTGGAGAGTAATAAGCTAATGAAAAGGTGTATTAAGCTCATATACTTCCTACAACAACGCCTATTAAGCAATAGCACTCTGCGGGATGCTACTTCTCATAGCCTCAAGCGTTGGTGGCAATATGAATTATATGGATAAATCAAATACGAGAATTGGAATCTTTATTGGTATTACTCTAATCTGGTCATTTATCTGGTTTAGTCAGAGACATCTGCTGAACAATTTCATTGGAAACATCCCATCATTTGCAGTCCTATTTTTGGGATTGGTTCCGGCTTTAGGTCTATTTATCGGAAGCCTGCTGTTACGGCAAAGAATAGACAATAAAGAAACTAGTATAACCGGTATTAACCTGAGTTATTCCGTAGTTATTATTAGCATTCCGATTTTGTGTTTGACAATCATTGGTGTCGAAAATAACTTTGGAATTCAAATGAATTTATTTGGTGCTTTCATTGGAGTATTCACAATGATATATGCATTCTTGGAGGAATATGGTTGGAGAGGTTATTTACAAGAAGAATTAATGCCCAAATTCAATAAATGGATAGCATACGCCATCATAGGTAGTACCTGGTATATATGGCATTGGTATTTTTTAAGAGAAGGAAATGACGCCAAACTTATTATGATACCAATTCTAATTGTCGCAAGTATCGGAATTGGAGAAATAGCGAAGTCAACAAAATCAATATTGATATGTACTGCCCTTCACGGAATAGTCAACATATTATTAATCTATAGTATAATTTCAAATCAATTGTCCTCTTTACAAAAGGTAATCATTTTGGTCATATGTTTGGCAATATGGATACCCTTAATCAGGAAGTTGGAAAAACAAAATACTGCCACCAACACTGTATAAAGGAGGAAAAACTACTGAGAGTTACTGACATCAATGATGGCAAGTCAGTATGGGCAAAAGAGTTGTTTCCTGAATCGGAAAACACTTTTTACTTAAACTATGAAAATGTTCAATATGAGTTTGTCAAAAAAGGGAATAAAGTTGGAGCGTTAAATATTTATGAAAACGGAAAACTGATTGAAGAAGCAAAAAGAAAATAGTCAAAACATGTGGTAGCAACAGCTATGAATGAATGGCGTTTTATCGGTTCAGGATACCTTAGCCGCACTGGAGAAGTACACTACTATTAATACATTTAAACATCGGTGAGGCTTGGTGCGGGAGGCAAAGACATTGCTTCTAATCCCACTTATCATAGCCAATCCGTTAGATATGAACGGCCGCTTTTGGCCGAAAGCAGCCGGTCATTGGAAGTATTTGTCGCTTTTGATTCTCTTTGGCTTCTATACGGGCTAAAGGTGGCATCAGAGTCTGCAAAGGAATGGACTCGAACCAGCGATTCACAGATTTTCAGTCCGATGTCTACCACCTGAGCAACACCACTAGCCGCTTTCTAGGGTTGTAACAACTCTATCTACCTATTGTGGACTCACTATTGTGAATTTTGGCTATCTTGTTAATACACTTCACCTCATATCATGGAACAATTAGAATATTTGCTCTCTGTTAATAGCGACTATATCGTCTTTGGTTTAGTTGTAGTTATATTTTCAGTTGAGCAAATTCTTGCTCAATCTAAGTTCAATCACCGGCCTAAGCATTTATTTAATAATGCCCTATTTAAGGTATTGTTTATCGCCATTAATCTGGTTTATGCTTCGGGTTTCATATTTTGTATTCGATGGTTGAACAGTCATGAAATCGGGCTTTTTTACCTTGTAGAAGTACCTTTCTGGACAAGACTCATTCTTGGAGTAGCACTATTCGATCTTGTTTTTTACTGGTTCCACCGGATGAGTCATAAAGTACCTTTCATATGGCGTTTTCACCGGGTACATCATAGCGATAGCAGTATGGACGTGTCGACGGCTTTTCGTGTACATCCCATTGAAGTATTTCTATGGTTTAGTGTATCGAGAATTTTGGCTGCTGCGATTTTCGGACTCGATATCATTAACCTTGGATTTATGGGATTAGTATCCACTCCAATCTTTTTTCTTGTACATTCCAATATTAAATATCCATCCTGGCTAGACCACATTTTAGGATTGGTAATCCTTACTCCAAATCAGCACCGGGTTCATCATGAGATAGACAAGAACTATACGGATTCCAATTATTCGGATGTTTGCATATTTTGGGACAGGCTATTTGGAACTTACCGTTACAAACCGGTTGAGGAAATCACTTTTGGGCTTAAAGAATTTGATAATCCCGAAAAGGAGTCCTTCTGGTATTTAATGAAAAGTCCTTTCATTAATTTAAAATGAACTCCATTGACCTCTTGCGTCCCCTGTAAGTCCACTCAAGAATCAAAAGCTGAAAATCTCTGTAAAACCACGAACTCCCAACTCATGACCAGGGCATTACTTGAACGGCCGCTATTGGCCGAGGCCGTGTAAAAACTCGGCTTTAAAATGCTCTTAGTTCTCAGGTAAAATCAAAGGAATTTAATGCTGGCGGATCTTTCGGGCAATTGCCCCTATTTTATTAAGAAAAAATGATTCCACCATCAGGCTTGAATCACCCTGATAAGCCCCAATGTACCGTGGATACCAATCATTCTTTTCATATTGTAAGCCAGCACATGTAAACTCATCTCCGTGCTAACTTTTTCTATGGTTTTGGTTAAAAAATGTGTAGACCCCATCCACATTTTTAACGTTCCAAATGCGTGCTCTACCGTTTGGCGTCTTATTCGTGATGCCTGGGGATTATCCTCCAGCCTCTTCTGCATTTTATCCAGACTATCTTCATGCTCCCATCTTCGAATACGACGATAATCACCGGTGGTACATTTTGATTTCATTGGACAGCCCATACATTTTGATGACCAATACTTTCGAATGTTTAAATCTTTTTCTTTACTGGTATATCGATAAGTGGCTTTCTCTCCTGCAGGGCATTCATATTCATCGGATTCACGGATATATCGAAAATCTTGTTTATCAAATCTTCCGGCAGCCTTACTGTTTGATGTATTGGTCTTAGGTACCATTGGTACAATGTCGTGCTCTTCACAATCCAGGATTTCTTTGCTGCTGTAGTAACCCCGATCTGCGTAAACCTCTGGGTTTTCTATGTCGGTGGCTTGTTTGGCTTTAACCGACATGTTGGTTAGTTGATCTCTATCATGCCCATGATTTGTCACCTCATAAGCGACAATCAGGTGATGCTTATCATCAACAGCAGATTGAACGTTATACCCCACAATGGCTGTTCCTTTACCACTGGTGGCCATTGAGCGAGCATCGGGGTCAGTGATCGATATTTGTGAGTCAGGACCTTCTTTTATCTGAGTGTCAATGGTATCTAATCGGCTCAATAGAGCTTTTGCCTCCTTTAAACGAGTCTTCAGATGATCTACACGTGCTTCTGGCACCGAATCACCTTGCTGATCGGCTCTATCTAACTCATCCAAATAACGGGCTACTCGAGCTTCAGTTTGTTTAATTCTAGCCTTTAGTTTTCCTTCTGTGTAGTTATTATCTCGACTATTGACCGCTTTAAATTTACTGCCATCAACTGCGATGACAGATTCGGTGAACATTCCCATATGCTTGCACAGCACTACGAATTGACCGCACACCTTTTTAATCGCCGAGCCATTGTCTTTTCGGAAATCGGCGATGGTTTTAAAATCCGGGCTTAGTCTACCCGTTAGCCATATCAACTCCAAATTTCGTTGCGTTTCTCGTTCTAGCCGACGAGAGGACTGGATGCGATTCAGATAACCATAGATGTAAATTTTAAGTAGCGTTGATGGATGGTAAGAGGGTCGACCGGTATCTGCTGGTTCAACTTTGTCAAAACCAAGTTTGAACAGATCAAGCTCATCTATGAATAGATCTACAAAACGAACAGGGTTGTCATCAGATATACAATCGTTCAGACGTTCTGGGAATAAAGCCAACTGTTCCCGGTCCTCACCAGAGATAAATTTCTTCATAGATGCTTCATTTTTACTCCACTAAGTTTCTATGAATCAATTTACTACATCTAGGGATTTTTACATAGGGGTTTTCACACAGTCTGGACCCAAAGCGGCCGGTCAAGAAATTCTAATTAGTGCACCATAATGGTATTTTTCGTAAGTTGAAGTACCATGTCTCAATCCCGCCAACTTGCTGCTATCATGTTTACCGACATAGTCGGGTATACTGCCTTGATGGGTAAGGATTCAGCCAAAGCCTTGGAGTTAGTACGCATCAGCAAGGAAATCCAAAAACCTTTAGTTGAAAAGAACCATGGACTATGGTTGAAGGAGATGGGAGACGGCGCCTTGGTCAAGTTCAGTACTGCATTGGATGCAGTGAATTGTGCTATTGATATACAGGAAAATGCGGGTAAAAAGCTGGATGCCAAATTAAGAATTGGCATTAACCTGGGGGATGTGCAGCTTGAAAATAACGACGTTTATGGAGATGGCGTGAATGTGGCTGCCCGTTTAGAGTCCATCACCGACCCCGGTGGGATTTATATCTCTGAATCCATAGAAAAGGCCATTCGTGGTCAAACCAAAGTTCAAGTAAAATACCTGGGTGAAATCCAGCTTAAAAATGTAGACTATGGAGTGAGGACCTATGCACTCCAGGGGGCGGGGTTGCCGGTGCCGGATCTGAAAGGCAAAAAGCTAGCGGGCGGATTCTTAGATCAATTGAAACAACCAGGGGCAGCAAGAGTGCGGATTATTTCTATGCTCATCGGCCTGCTATTGATTGCCTTTTTGGGGTTGTTTGCTTACAATAAATACCGGGACCATACCGGCGATGCATCTACTATAGAGAAGTCCATTGCGGTACTTCCGTTTAGAAACGACAGCCCCAATGAAGAAAACCTGTATTTCTGTAATGGTATAATGGAAGGGATATTGGACCACCTGGCAAAAATCCCTGAGCTGACGGTAATATCCAGAACATCGGTGGAGCAATACCGGGAGAATCCACCTTCTATAGTTGAAATTGCCAGGGAGCTGAATGTCAATTATATATTGGAGGGCAGTGTATTAAGAATTGGAGACCGGGTTCAAATAAGTGCACAATTAATCAATGCTCTAGAAGATAAACACCTATGGTCAGACCAATTTGACAAGAACATTGAGAGTGCTGAATCCATTTTCGAGGTCTTGGCAGAGGTTACCCAAAATATTGGACGAGAGCTAAAAGCAAACATTTCTCCTGAACTACAAAAGCGTATAGAGTTTGTGCCAACTTCTGATCTAACAGCATATGATTATTTTTTACAGGGGAAAGAACATTATTATAATTGGTGGCGAACTCGCGATAAAAGTAATCTAATAAATGCCGATCGTCTTTTTGAACTAGCTATAAAACAAGATTCAACTTATGGACTTGCTTATGCGGGAAAGGCAGCAGTTTTTGCAAAATCAGTATCTGTAGAGAATTATTTGGATTCGGTGCTCATCTATTGTGATAGGGCCATTTTATTAGACCCCAATGCGGCATTCGCATATATGATAAGGGGAAAGGATTATTATATGATGGGTATTAACGATATGAAAAAAGCCAGAATAGATCTAAAAAAGGCTGTCGAATTAAGTCCAAATGATGCCTTTATAGTAAGAGGCTTGGCCTCGTTTTATTCCAAAAATGAGGAATATATTTCCGCTTTAAATTTATTTAAAAGAGCAGAAAAACTTGCCAGAGATCCTATATCCCTTGGAGCAGCTTATTATCGAATGGGTAATGAAGTTTATTTGGGCATAGGCGCTATGGACAAAGCTTTGTTTTTTATTAATAAGTCCAGTGAATTGAATCCATTGTGGGCGGGTAACAATAGGTGGTACTATATGGTTACAGGAAAATTTCAAGAAGCGCTTGAAACAACGAAAAATAAAAATATAAATCCTGGCTTCATATACACTTATATGAGAGGGAAAAGTGATTCAGTCGTTAAATATTTCGATCAATTGGAAGCTGAAAAAAAAGTGAAAGAAGGCGAAAATTATGTTGCCAAAACAGCGAATCTTAGATATGGAACGGCCCTTATTGAGGTAGGAAGGACAGATGAAGGTATGGCAATTATTAACTATCATTTAAATAGAATTGAACAGCTTATAAAAACTGGTAAAGTAGAAGAAGACGATTTATACTCTTATGTAGCGATCAATTCTTTTTTGGAGGAAACTGATAAGGCGATTAAATATTTAAAAAGATTTGATGAAAACTACCCATGGGGAAGCCCTTGGGAAAGCAATATTTATTTGATGCAGGTAGATCCTTTATTTGATAACCTACGCGATAGGCAGGAATATAAAGAGATTGTTAATAATAGACTTGCAGAAAATGCCCGGATCAGAGAAGAAATCAACAGGCTGGAGGCTGCGGGGGAACTGTGAATGAAGAAAGCTCCAAATAACCAGCTTGGATGTTTCTAACAATAGTGCCTTAAACTGGTTGAATTTAAATAATATGCCGTCTTTAAATAAGGTTTGTGTTTGGGAAATGCCTTTCCCTCCCGATAATGTTTATGCTGAAATGACCAATAGCCCGAATGTTTATTTTACTGCTGATTGCACTGGGGATTGATTCGTCTGAATCTTACGATGCTAATTAAGGCTTTATCATAGATACAATGTTTAATAGTTCTACTTGCATTTTACCAACAAGTTAGCCAAAATTTGAACGGCCGCTTTTGGCCGTAAGCTGCCGTTGACCATTAAGTAAAATGCTGACTTTTAGCCTGATCTAGAATCCATACTCGCTTACTTAGTTATATTTTCATATTTTGTAGTTCCATGTCCCAATCCCGTCAACTAGCAGCCATCATGCTTGTCCGCCGTAGTAGTAGTGATGGTGGGTTCACTGACATCATATCTTAACAAATTTTAGTACAATGACAAACTCAACTCAATCAAGTCTGACCTGCCTCGCTCTTTTACTCATTAGTCTTCTCCAAATAAACGCGCAGAATATAACGGATACCAGGTTAATGACAAATCCGGCAGTTAGTGATGATAATATTGCCTTTATCTATGCCGAGGATCTCTGGATCGCGAATAGGGATGGATCGAGTCCCCGACGGCTGACTATTGATGAAGGTGTAGAACGTGACCCGGTGTTTTCTCCCGATGGTTCAACTATTGCATTTAGCGCAGAATATGATGGAAATATGGATGTATTCATTGTCCCGGCTGCAGGAGGTGTTCCAAAACGATTAACATGGCATCCAACCTGGGATGTTGTACAGGATTTTACCCCAGATGGGAAAGCCGTTCTTTTTGTTTCTAACAGGACTACTTATACCAACAGGCATGCAAAGCTCTATACTGTCCAAACATCAGGAGGACAGCCGGAAGAATTGCCTATTCCAACTGCATTCAGGGCGTCCTTCTCCCCGGATGGACAGTATCTGGCTTATAATCCTAATTACGAGGTATTCAATCAATGGAAAAACTATCGCGGCGGTACCCAATCAAGAATATGGATATACAATACCATGACTTATGAGGTCCTCGAAATACCTAAACCATCCTCAGGGAGCAATGATGCAAATCCACAATGGGTTGGTAATAGCGTATTCTTTCGGAGTGACCGCAGTGGAGAGTTTAATTTATACTCCTATGATTTGACTTCTAAAACAGTTGTCCAACATACTAATCATGACGATTTTCCAATTATCAGGTTGTATGCTAATGGCACGGATATAATTTACGAGCAGGCTGGGTATCTGCACTTTTATGATCCATCGACAGAGGCCAGCAAAAAACTAACCATCGGAATCGGTACTGATTTATTGGAATTGAGGCCAAGATATGTTTCAGGGGATTCATATATCAGGAGTGCTGCTATCTCACCGTCCGGGGCAAGAGCTATTTTTGATTTCAGGGGTGAAATCGTCACTGTGCCTGCTGAAAAAGGTGATGTTGTCAATATCACTCAATCTCCCGGGGTTCACGAAAAGTATCCTGTATGGTCACCTGATGGCAAAAACATCGCCTATTTTTCAGATGATGGCGGTGAGTATTCCTTACATATAAAATCCATGAAGGGGGGATCTGTCAAAGTGATTCCCATTTCAGGATTTGGTTTCTATGCTTTCCTGCATTGGTCACCGGACAGCAAGAAATTGGGTTTCGTGGATAATAGCAGAAGTCTTTATCTAACCGATGTTTTGACAGGGAATATCAAGAAAATAGCCTCAGATGAGCTCTATTATCCGGGGGTATTTAGAGAACTTTTTGGCTCATGGTCTCATGATTCTAAATGGATTACTTACACGCTCATCACAGAAACCAATTTCGAAAGAGCCTATGTGTATTCTGTTAATCAAGATTCAAGTTTTTCATTAACTGATGGTCTTTCAAACGTTTCAGAACCTATTTTTGATCCTTCCGGAAAGTATATTTACATGTTTGCTTCTACGGATGCCGGTCCGGTGGTGAATTGGTTTGATCAATCTAACCAGGACATGGAAATGAGTAATTCAATTTATCTGGTAACGCTTCAAAAAGAACTGAGCTCCCCACTAGCCAAAGAAAACGATGAGGAAACCGGAGAGAAGAAGAAAGAAGATGAAGAGGACGAGAAAGAACCTGGTCCTGTGAAAATTGATTGGGATAATATCCAAAATCGTATTATTGATTTGCCCATTAAACCAGGTATGTATTCTAACCTTAGTTGTACCGAGGAGGGAAAGCTTTTTTTCTTATCCGCGAAACCCCATGGTAAGCCTATGGATCCGGATTCGGTCAAAATGTATGATTTAAAAGAACGTGAGGAAAAGAACATCATGGAAGCAGACTGGTTTGAGATAGCCGCAGGTGGAGAAAAGATGTTGTTCCGTAAAGGTAAATCTTGGGGTATTTCTGAAGTAGGCAAGGAACCTGAAAATGGTAATTTGAATACTGGAGCGATTGAGGTAAAAATTGATCCTGTGAAAGAATGGAGTAATATATTCAATGAAGCATGGCGGGTAAACAGAGATTACTTTTATGATCCGGGCATGCATGGATTGGATTGGGGTGCCATGAAGGAAAAGTACCTGACATTTCTGCCAGGCATATCTTGCCGGGGCGATCTTTACCGGGTGATGCAATGGATGTTCAGCGAATTGGCGGTTGGTCACCATCGCTTCGGCAACAAAGGCGATCGTTTGAACAAACCGAAAAAAGTAAAAGGAGGCCTGTTGGGAGCTGATTATGAAATCGCTGACAATAGATATCGATTTGCGAAAATTTACGGAGGTCTTAATTGGACTCCGGATTTGCGCTCACCATTGACTGAACCTGGCGTTAATGTAAAGGTTGGTGAATATCTTTTGGCAGTCAATGGAAATCAGGCAAGCGCTAATGACAACCTATATGCCTTTTTTGAGAACACAGCTGATAAAATTGTGGAATTGACCGTGGGGCCCAATTCTAATGGTACTGCATCTCGAAAGGTAAAAGTAGTGCCAGTACCCAATGAGCAAGCCTTAAGGAATAGAGATTGGGTGGAAGGAAATATAAAAAAGGTCAACGAGGCCACAGACGGACAGGTGGCCTATGTGTATGTACCTAATACGGCAGGTGCAGGTCACAAATATTTTAAACGATATTATTTCCCTCAAGTAAATAAGAAAGCTGTGATCATCGACGAAAGGCACAACGGAGGCGGACAACTGGCAGACTATTACATTGATATATTGAAAAGACCATACCAATCACATTGGAACTTTAGATATGGTAAAGACCTCAAAATGCCCAGTGGCTCAATACAGGGGCCAAAGGTTATGCTGATAGATGAAACTGCCGGTTCAGGCGGCGATTACCTTCCATGGATGTTTCGTAAATTCGAACTAGGAAAACTAATTGGTAAGCGAACCTGGGGTGGTTTAGTAGGCGTATTGGGTTTTCCGGAGTTTATTGATGGAGGATCGGTTTCGGCACCGAATTTGGCCTTTTGGAATGAAGATGGATTCAGAATTGAAAATGAAGGTATTCCGCCGGATATAGAGGTTGAGCAATGGCCGAAAGAGGTTATTGAAGGACATGATCCACAGTTAGAAAAGGCTATCGAGGTGGTTATGGAGGAATTAAAAAGCAATCCTCCTGTTTATCCAGTGAGGCCTGAATATCCGGTTAGAATACGGAAGTAATATAAGGTTGATATTAATTTCAGGGGCAAGTCATGGTCAGTTAGGATAAATACGTACAAATAGATCCCGATTTTGCGTTAGCATATTCACGTTTGGCCAAGGCTTACCAGCAAGTGCCCTTTGATCCAGAAGTTGTTTTTAATTTTATCAATATTGATTCAGTTTTAATCTTGTGTGATAAAGCAATTGAGTTAGACCCCTCGTTTGGTGATCCATATCTTAGAAGAGCGGAATACTATGCCAATATTACCAAAGATTTAAGCACCGCCACTAAGGATTATGAAAACGCAATTTCCGTTGATCCTCTAGCTCCGGAGATTTATTTGAGGTATGGGTGGTTTCAGCACAACAATTACTGGGATCTTGTTTCAGAAATACATCTTATATTTCAGGGTTTACAAAAACAACCGGATTCCTGGCTCCTAGCAGAGATGCTGACTGCATTAGGATGGGTTTACACAGAAATTGCTTCATACCAGCAGGCTGAGGATTACTACAATAAAGCTCTTATATATGCTCCGGATAATATAGTTATCCTATGGTATATGGTTCAATTGTATAGAGTTTCAGCAAAATTTGACAAATCCCTTGAGACCATCCAGAGGATGATGGCAATATCACCGCTTAATCGGGGTCTATTAGCACTGGGAATGCACTACAATATAGTTGGAGATTATACACAATCGGTTAAATATTTTGAAGAGTATTTTACTAATGCCTCTGAAACCGCTGACTGGACAACCATGCATCAGAATCACAATTATGCCTATTCCCTTATGAAGTTAGGAAGGTTAGAGCAAGCCAATGAAAGATTCGAAATTGCCATGGATATTCTCAAACTTGAACGAACTCCACATTATGAATATGCCAAGATATTCGCAGCCAAAGGCATACTGGATAGTGCATACTACCATCTAGGCAAAGCGGTATCCGGGCCCATACACTGGGGTATGTCGGATCATATGGATGATGACCGATTATTTGAAAATATAAAAGATGAACCTGAGTTTCAGAGATTGGTGGCTATTGCTAAGGATAAAGTGCGTAGGAAAAGAGAAGAAGTGCAGCGTTTGGAAGAAATTGGAGAGATTCCCAAAAGTGTAGAAGAACTTGAGCTATATTGAACGGCCGCTTTTGGCGATAGCTGTCGCTCAATCCAAGCCCCAAGCGCCCGGTGTATTCCTAATCGGCTAAAGTTTGAGTTTGGTATTCTTTCAAATATTTAGTAAAAATATCATATTTTTTATTAAAATATCAATAATAAAAAGCATACTATCATGAGACGAAACCATCAATGGCTTTGTAGCAAAACTCAAAGATCATGAACGGTGAGAGCTGCAAAATGTTTTAACATAATGAAATTGCCCAAAACAATAACTTAACATGTATAAATTTAGCTATACACTTTGCAGTTTGATTTTACTATCATTTTCTTTCAATGTAGAAGCGGCGCGTCTTCCGGCGGGCTTTACAGAATTACAACTTGCCCATGAATTAAATCCCACCACCATGACTTTGGCCCCGGACGGCAGGTTATTCTTAGCTATGAAAGATGGTCGTATTTTGGTGGTTAGAGATGATGTACTTCAAGAGGATCCTTATCTGACGGTGTCCGTTGACAACTTTAATGAACGTGGGTTGTCAGGAATTGCACTGCACCCTGATTTTGAAATAAATCAATTGATCTATGTATACTATACGGTGCCAGGTGAAAATCACAATCGTTTGAGCACCTTTCAAGGGAACGGCGATTTTGCCATCCCGGGTAGCGAAAATATACTGTTGGAGCTGGACCCTTTATCAGGTACTATCCACAATGGTGGAGCCATGAAATTCGGATCGGATGGCACACTGTATCTGGCCGTGGGAGATGGTGCTCAAGGCAATACCGCTCAGGATATGAATAGTTTGTTGGGCAAATTTTTGCGACTGAATGATGACGGATCAATACCAGAGGACAATCCATTTTTCAATTCGGCCAGCGGAGATAATAGAGCTATTTGGGCCCTAGGCTTTAGAAACCCATTTACATTCGATATACAACCGGGTACCGGTAGAATTTTCAGTAACGATGTAGGAAGGAGAGATTTTGAGGAAGTAAATGAGGTATTACCTGGAATGAACTATGGTTGGCCTATTATAGAGGGGCCACGTACAACCGAAATAGCACCGGCAAATTATAAAGACCCCCTTTACGCTTACTCGCATCCCTCTGGTTGCGCCATAGTAGGAGCCGCTTTTTACAATCCAACTACCGCCACCTTTCCTTCAATTTACCAAGGCAAATATTTTTTTGCGGATTACTGCGATGGCTATATAAAAGTGTTAGACCCTGACGATGGGTCGATCATTGAGACTTTTGCTACTGAAATCAATCGACCATTAGCTATGGTGGTGACCCCGGAAGGCGATATGTACTACCTGGAGCGTGCTGGGTTAGGAGGAGGTTCCCAACAGGACAACACAAGTACAGATGACGGACAGTTATGGAAGATTACTTATACAGGAAGCGGAGCCCCTAATGTCACCCGACAACCGGAATCTTTGTTAGTGGTAGTAGGAGAGCAAGCGGAGTTTTCCGTGGGTGTTTCTGGCATTGAACCTTTTAGTTATCAATGGCAAAAAGATGGTGTGAACATTGCTGGAGCTATCGGGGAAACTTATGTAATTACCGCAGCCTTATTGGTAGATGACGGCGCTGCCTTTAGTTGCATCGTCATTAACAGCGAAGGTACTGATACTAGTGAAGCGGCCATACTTACCGTTACCACCAATACGCGACCGATTCCCCTTATATCTGAACCAACTGCTGGCCAACTTTACCAGGGTGGAGGCTTAATTACCTATAGTGGAAGCGCGTCAGATGCAGAAGACGGGACTTTGTCCAATTCTCAGCTTACCTGGTGGATCGATTTTCATCACGATGAACATACCCACCCGGGACTCGCTCAGATATCGGGTCAGGACCAAGGCACATATGCGATCCCCCGGGTAGGAGAGACCAGTGATAATGTATGGTATAGAGTTTATTTACAGGCCACGGACAGTGAAGGCTTAACCCAGGTGGTATTTCAAGATGTGTTTCCCCAAAAATCACAGTTTACATTGAATACAGTGCCACCGGGGCTGAGCATAAACATCGACGGGAAGCTTACCACTACGCCAGCCACCATTACTGGAGTTGTGGGGATTACCAGAACGTTGGAAGCACCAATAGCGCAACAAGATGTTACTACCTACTACGTGTTTGAAAACTGGGGTGATGGGTCCACTGCAGAATTTTTCACCTTTGATATTCCTGAGGAGCCTCTTACCCTAACAGCAAATTACCAAGGCACGGCATTAGGCACGGGGGATGGCCTCTTGGGAAGGTATTGGAGTGATCAGGACCAGACATTTGAGGGGGCTCCCACACTTCAAAGAATTGATCCGGAAATAGATTTTAATTGGGGCAACGAGTCTCCGGACGATTTGATATCCGATGATTTCTTTACGGCCCGTTGGTCTGGGTTTGTAAGGCCTTTACTTACAGAGGATTATACATTTTATACCATTTCCGATGATGGGGTACGTCTATGGGTGGATAATCAATTGATCATTGATCAATGGGTGCCCCAGGCGCCAACGGAGTGGTCCGGCACCATTGCATTGGAAGCAGGAGTGAATTACCCCATTTTAATAGAGTTTTTTGAGCAGCAGGGAGGGGCCTTTATGCAATTGTTCTGGGAAAACCCCAAATCCGGCCGTCAACTCATTCCCGCATTACAAATGCTGAGGCCCGATTTGGTGTTAGCAATAGATGATAACCTCCAGGATCTCAATTTTAAGGTTTTTCCTGTACCGGCAGATACGGAACTATGGGTTGAATATCAAACAGCGAGCTTTTCAAGGTTATCGATTTCCATTCATAACCTGCTTGGTCAAGTGGTGTGGCACAGCGAGGCTACACCGAGGCAGGAATTTTTACAGTGGAGAGTGGATTTGGAAAATTGGCCCTCGGGAACCTACATAAGCAGACTGGTGTCAAAAGAAGGAACCGCGGTGCGTTCATTTGTAAAAAGATAAAATGGCATTTAGCTCTCATTCTGGGTTGGTGAAAAGTATGGATGGGAAAGGGTGAGTTTAATACTCTCCTTGGACATGAAATAATTCTGTATATTGATCAAAAAAATAACTGGGAATGAGCTACTATAAAATAGGTGCCCGAGTAGAGTAATTCAAGTACCTCCTGACAGCAAAGATATTAAGGTAGGCGATGAAGGAACAATAATGAATTTAATTTCTGCACACTTATACAGAATCAAATTGGATAATGGCCCCAGCCTGGATTTAAATGCTCAACAGTTTGAGAAAGCTGGGTAAGGGAATCCTTAATTAAACTTGGGAACGCTCCCTATGCAGTGTATCAAGATATATGGATATAGAATAATCTGGCTTCACTGAATTGGCATTTGCATACGATTTGCATATAAAATTACATAATTTGCATACGATAAACCATACCACTACCAGTAAAATAACCGGGCATTACATAGGTGGACAGACCATTCAAGATAGTAAAAACGGACTTATTGAAGTTTTCAGCCCAATTGATGGCTCAATGATTGGAAAAGTACCCAGGGGTGGAGCAGATGAAATTGATCAGGCAGTTTCCAAGGCACAGGCAGCTTTCCTTGAATGGGGCACGCTTCCTGTTAAACAGCGGGTACAAATCCTTTTTAAATTCAAACAGCTGCTTGAAAATGATATTGACAAAGTATCTGATCTTGTCAGTCAGGAAAATGGCAAGACCCATGCTGAAGCTAAGGCCGAAGTAGCTAAAGGTATAGAAGTAACTGAATTTGCCACTTCCCTTCCTCAAATTTTACAACAGGAAACCCTGGAGGTTAGCCGTGGAGTGTATTGCGAACAAAAACGCTTCCCACTGGGCGTAGTTGCCGGAATCACCCCTTTTAATTTTCCCGCTATGGTACCCCTGTGGATGATTCCGATTGCTTTAGCCACCGGTAATACTTTCATTCTTAAACCATCTGAACAAGTACCACTTACTGCCAACCTGTTAGGAGAATATCTTAGCCAGGCTGGTTTGCCTGATGGAGCATTCAACGTGGTCCATGGAGGTAAAGAGGCGGTAGAAGCCATTACCGATCACCCTGGAATTAAAGCCATTGGTTTTGTGGGATCATCCAGGGTAGCCAAAATTGTATATGACAGGTCCACCCTGCAGGGAAAACGCGCGCTGGCATTGGGAGGAGCCAAGAATCATCTAATCGTGATGCCAGACGCTGACCCTGAAATAACCGCTTCAAATGTAGTAGCCAGTGCCTATGGCTGTGCCGGTCAACGCTGCATGGCGGCAAGTGTGCTGATATTGGTAGGTGAATCCGGTCATATCCTGGAGCGTATCATCAATGAAGGCCGGAAAGTCCAAGCCGGAGAAAATATGGGGCCCGTGATCAGTAAACAAGCCAAAGAAAGAATAGAATCTTATATCGATGATGCCCAAAAAGCTGGTGGAAATATATTGCTTGATGGCAGGGGCGCGGTGGTACCGGGCAAAGAGACCGGAACTTATGTCAACCCTACCATTATTGATGGGCTGCCACCTTCAGACAAAAGCGCTTGCGATGAGATTTTTGGGCCGGTATTGACCGTACTCAGGGCAAAGACGCTGGATGAAGCGCTGGAAATCGAAAATGCCAGCCCATACGGAAATGCGGCAGCTATCTACACCACCAAAGGAGGTACCGCCAGATACTTTAGCGATAGAGCCAGCGCCGGTATGATTGGGGTAAACATCGGAGTGCCGGTACCCAGGGAACCATTCAGTTTTGGCGGTTGGAACAGTTCAAGGTTTGGCTATGGCGATATCACCGGAATGGATGGGGTCAGGTTCTGGACAAACTCCAAAAAAATAACCACCAAATGGACCGCATCAGCTGCAAAAAATTGGATGAGCTAGCCTTAATGAACAACATCATTCTCAATTAATAACAGGCTAGTCAAAACATAATAAAACGTCAATGAAAGCAGCAGTATATCAGGGAAAAGAGCAGTTGATTGTGCAGGAAGTTCCGGAACCATCCCTTAATGAAGGGGAAATTCTTGTTAAGATCGATGCTTGCAGTGTGTGCGGCACCGATATGCGTACCTATAGGTTTGGCGACAAAAAGATCATTCCACCCAGGATATTGGGTCATGAATTTTGCGGAAAAGTAGTCGAAAGCGCCGCTAAAAACGCCAATGTGGAAGTGGGGGACCGCATTGTAATGTATATAGTAATGAGCTGTGGTGAGTGCCCGTATTGTGTGGCCGGCAGACAGAATCTTTGCGTCAACCGTACCACCATGTCCTATCACCACGATGGAGCTTTTGCTCCCTACGTAAAGATCCCGGCCAAAGCAGTCCGCGAAGGAAACCTGATTAAAGTAGAAAACCACGAAATACCCAGTCAACATCTCAGCCTGTCAGAACCCCTTGGATGTGTAATGAATGCTGCCACCCGGCTGGACATTGGTTTCAAAGATAATGTCGCAGTGATTGGCGCAGGGCCGATTGGTACCATGCACGCAATTTTAGCCAGACTGGCCGGCGCTCAGAAAGTCTGGATGTTGGACATTTCCACCAATCGCCTGGGTATGATGGAACAATTCGATGTGGATGGAATAATTCAGGTCAAACCAGACAACGCGCACCATGAAGAAATGAGGCAGCTCACTGATGGTCTGGGCGCTTCAGTGGTTATTGTAGCCAATTCTGTGGCTCAATCACAAGCCGATGCCCTGGAAATTGCCGGCAAAGGGGCAAAAGTGGAATTCTTTGGCGGTCTTCCAAAAAGCCAGCCGGAAGCCCTGCTCAATACCAATCAACTGCATTATAAGGAACTCATAGTATCGGGCAGCTATTCAGAGAAAATGAGTGATTTTCAGGCCGCCTATGCACTTATAAACAGTGGTCGTTTCCCCTCGGATAAAATTATCACCCATGTATTACCTTTGGACCGGATTACAGAATCCTTTGATTTGATGTCGTCAGGTGAATCCTTAAAGGTTTGTATTGATCCAAGGCTGAATTAAACATAATCAATAATGAGTGAACAAGTGAATATCTCGGAGTTGGTGGGACAGGAATGGGGAATATATATTGATGGCAAGTCTCAAAAAGCTTCAACCGCAAAAACTGTCGATCTCTTATCGCCGGCCAACGGTGAAAAGATAGCCTCGGTAGCAGTAGGGGCAGCTGAAGATGTGGATCTTGCGGTAAAAAGCGCCCACAAGGCTTTTAAGGAATGGGGCGCCCTCACTGCCTTTGAAAGGGAACGGGTTATTAAGAAGGCCCTGGATTATGTCCGCACCCAGGCCGATAGATTGGGCATGCTGATGGCGCTGGAACAGGGAAAACCCTTTGCCCAAAGTAGAAAGGAGATTCTTGGGAGCTGCGATACTATAGATTACTATGCATCTGAAGGCCCGCGTATAGAGGGATATATTAATCCTGTTGAGAAAAGCAATTATCGATCTCTGGTTATGTACCAGCCAATTGGAGTGTGTGGTCTAATCACTCCATGGAATTATCCGGTTTCACTCCTGAGTTGGAAGCTGGGACCTGCCCTGGCAACAGGATGTACCATCGTGGTTAAACCCACCATGGTCACACCGCTTTCTCCCACAGCATTTTGTATGGCACTGGTCGAGGGTGGAATACCGCCTGGCGTACTCAATGTGGTTACCGGTTCGGGAAGTGTGGTAGGGGAAGCACTGGTGAAGCATCCAATGGTAAAGAAGATTGCCATGACCGGTTCATCAGATACCGGCAAGAGGATCATGCAAACCGCCGCGCCATACCTTAAGAAAGTTTCACTTGAACTGGGCGGCCAATGTCCGGCAATTGTTTGCGCAGACGCTGATCTGGACAATGCTGCCTATGTCATTGCCTATAAAGGATTCAGAAACTGCGGACAATCGTGCAGCTCAGTAAACAGGGTTTATGTGCACGAATCGGTACACCAGCAATTCCTGGAGAAATTAAAGATAGAAGCAGAAAAGCTGTCCCTTGGAGATGGAGTCATTGAGCAAGATGTGGACCTCGGTCCTATGACCACTGTAGATGGGTTGAATATTGTCAAAGCTCATGTGGAAGATGCCCTGTCAAAAGGCGCCACTCTGATCACCGGAGGAAAAGCTCCGGAGGGTGTTAAGTACCAACAGGGTAACTATTATTTACCTACCATTTTGGATCAGGCCACTGACGACATGCAGGTCATGAGGGATGAAACTTTTGGCCCGGTGGTTCCTGTCCAGGTCTTTCAAGATTTGAAGGATGCTGTTGAAAAAGCCAATGACACCACCTATGGACTGGTCTCCTACTTATTTACTAAAGACCTTAGAACTGCCCATGAAACAAGTGAGACGCTTGAAGCTGGAACCATAGCCATAAATTGTGGTTCGGTAAACACCAACTATGCTCCCTATCAGGGCTGGAAAGACAGCGGATTTGGTCTTGAGTTATCAAGAAAATCTGTGTTTGAATACCTGAAAACCAAGCATATTAAAATTGAACTGGTTTAAAAGTAACATGGTCTATGCTCTGTAATGCACAACAATCCAAGAAAGTACTAAAACACGCTCTGAACCACCAATATGCCATCCTTGCCATCAACGCCGACAGTCACGCCGCCATACAGGATTGCCTGGAAGCAGCATTACAGATGGATGCACCGGTAATTATTGAGTCGAGCCTTTGGCAGCTAAAAGGTAGAAGTTTTGGTGCAGGGGACCCCATTCTTGGAATGTCCAGATACATCTCTACCCTGGCAATATTGGCCAATAGTGACCGGTACCAGGATATCCCGGTGATCTACCATACAGATCATATCAAGGGCCCGGAAACTATGGAAATTCTGGGGGCGGCCATCCGTGGCATCAACTATCAATATAACGGCAGTCAGATTGCACAGCGAGCTTCCACGATTTCACTTGATGCATCTGAGTTTACCGAAGAAGAAAATATTGATCACATGCTCAATTTATGTCAAATTGCCAAAGAGTCAGAGGTTGAGGTTACCCTGGAAATGGAAAGCGCGGTAGATGATCGTATTACTGATGTAGAAGAAACCAAAAATCTACTTGGTAGTGTGGAAGAGCAATTCCCCGGTCATATTCATCTGTGGGCCCCAGGGGTAGGCACAAAACATGGGTTTGGGAACGACATGGATTTTGATCCTGCAAATGTGGAGTTTCAGAGAAAATTGACCAGGGAAATAACCGGCAGGGAAATAGGGATTGCTTTACATGGCAGTACCGGAATGTCCGCGGACGACCTGACCAAAGCCGCTCGCGCTGGAGTAGTGAAAGTAAATTGGAGTACAGAATCCCTTTTGATCAGATCAGAAGCAGCCAGGGAGTACTATAGCCATTCGGAAAGATTTGATAAGCAGCATCCAGACTGGAAAAATACCGTAATGGATAATGGCATAAACACATATATCTCAAAAATATACCTTCCCAAAGTTCGGCAAAGAATTAAAGTGCTCAATGGGGATGGCAAAGCTTCTGATATTACCAACCTCTAAATCCTACTTGTTTTTGCGGGATTTATTTACTAGTACCTGCTTTTCCATTATATTAAACCCGGATTATGCACTAGAAATCTATTCCGAGCCCTAACTGACTACAATCTAGGCGCTTGCTCGATTTTTCCTACTCACCATAGCGGTGCTATGTTTCCGTTGCAAAAACCTGTGCGAGTGCCTATATTACAGCCATTTACGGCTCTCACTACGAAGTCTAATGCATAATCCGGGTTCAAAGAAAAATATGTCTCCTCAGCGAAGGCTAGCAGCCATTATGTTTACTGATATGGTGGGATACACCCGCCTTATGCAAAAAAACGAAGATCTGGCCAAATCTTTAAGGGACCGGCACCGCACGGTTCTGAAAAAAGAGATTCATGATCATGAGGGGGAGATCCTTCAGTACTTTGGTGACGGGACATTGTGCCTCTTTCCCAGTTCAATCCTGGCAGTTAAGTGTGCCCTGAGAATACAAGAGCAATTATTTCAAGAACCTAAAGTCCCGCTTAGGATTGGTCTGCATTCCGGCGATATTGTACATGATGAAGAGGGTATTTACGGAGACGGAGTTAATATCGCATCCCGTATTGAGTCCTTTGCCATTGCTGGTTCAGTACTATTTTCAGGAAAAATAATGGATGATATCAAGAACCAGAGCGACCTGGAAGTTAAATCTTTAGGCGAATTTTCTCTCAAAAATGTCGATGACCCGATGCAGCTATTTGCACTTACCAATAGTCCGCTGCATATTCCGGAAGTGGAAGAGATGATTGGGAAAGGAAAGAAACTTACCAAGAGCCTGGCAGTCTTACCTTTTGTTAATATGAGTACCGATGCTGAAAATGAGTATTTCTCTGATGGGATCACTGAAGAAATCTTAAATGCCCTGGCAAGAGTTAGCGGGATTAGAGTTACCGCCCGTACGTCGTCATTTGCATTTAAGGGTAAAACCCTGGATATAAGGGAAGTGGCCCGCCAGCTAAATGTTGACCACATACTGGAAGGAAGTGTTAGAAGATCAGGAACCCAGGTAAGAATCACTGCTCAATTGATCTCTGCCAAAGATGGGTTTCATATATGGTCTGAAAATTACGACAGGGAACTGAAAGATATTTTTGCCATTCAGGATGAAATCGCACAAAAGATCTCCGAGATGTTGAGTGAGCGTTTGGTTGAAAAACCGAAAAGAGCAGTATTGCCAAAATCCACCGCCCAAAACCTGGAGGCCTATAACCTATATCTTAAAGGAAACTTTTATTGGAAAAAATGGTCCCCTGAAGGAGTAAAAAAGTCTATTGCTTTTTTTGAGCAGGCACTAGCGCTGGAACCTGATTTTAGCCTTCCCTATACAGGATTGGCTTCTGCCTATATTTTTCTGGGCATTACCGGAAATATGAAGGGAACAGCTTTCAAGAAAGCCACCGAAGCAGCCCACAAAGCCATAGCCCTGGATGATCAGCACGATGGAGCAAATCTGGCCATGGGGATGATAAAATTTATGTTTGAAAAAAATAATGAAGAAGCCAAAGAATATTTCTTAAAGGCATTGAACAATAATCCGGGAAGCGCAGAAGGGCCATCATTATTATGCTATGTATCTAAGTAACACCGGAAATTTTGAAAAGGCACTGAAAGAAATTGAAAAAGCGCATCAACTTGACCCCCTCTCATTGATCATCCTGGGAAGTTTTGCAGATACCAGCTTTTTTTCAGGGTATAACAAAAAAAGCCATCAAACGATACCATCAGCCCTGGAACTTGAACCTAATTTTCGGGCAGCCTGGGAGGGCATAGGATGGGTATATGCCAAAGAAAAAAAATATAAGAAGGCGCTTCAAGCTTTTAGAAAATTTCAATCGATGACCGGATCAAAACTTAAAGGTTTAAACGGATTGGGGTATACTTTGGCCAGACTAGGACAAACCGATGAAGCCCGGGAATGTTTAAAACTGCTTGAGGAGCGTAAACAAACAGATGAAAACATTATTTTGGATATGGATTTTGCCATGATTTATGCCGGGTTGGAAGATTGGGACAAGGTATATGATCATTTAAAAGCGGCCATAGAAGCAAAAATGGGAAGCCTGTTTTTGAATGTTCACCCCATGTGGGAAGAGATCAGGCAAATGCCACGGTTCAGAGAGTTGCTCTCTAAACACGGTTACTTACAAACTGTAACCTAGTCAAGTAAAATGGATATCCAAGACTGTGATAAAAACGGCTCTGCCCGGTATTATTAAGCCAGAGGGACCGAATATCTATCAGTTACTACTGGTAGAATCGTCTACTCGATTGGTTTTAGTGTTTTTTTTCATTTCATTAATTAGGGTCATTAACTTTTCAAGAGTCACATGCTCCATGATAACAATCTTATACCATTGAGGAACATTATGATCATCAGGCACCAAACCAAATTTGGCAGCAATCTCTTTTTCTATGTATCTACTGTTGATTGCAATAATATTTGACTTTGGGTGACGATAGAATTGAATATTTAGCTTTGAAAGTTGATTGCACATCCAATCCGTTCTTTTTTGTAATATGAAAATCTTTTCCTGCCATCCAAAAGGCCCGTTTTTTACCAGTATCATCCATATGGCAACGGCATTTGCTCCGGATCTGCTGCCAATCAAGGTACAATCCTCTCCTTCTATATAACTTGCTTGTTGTGTGTTGGTAAATTGAATGTATCCTTTTCGTATTAGAAAAATACCCGTTCCATATGGGGCTTGTGCCATTTTATGAGCATCCAGTGTAAAAGAAGTGATATTGGAATTGCTAAATGTCAAAGCGCTTTGATCTTCTGTAAAAGGGTAATAAAATCCCCCAAATGCACCATCGACATGGATTTTAAATTCACAACCCCGTTGGTTTAGCTCATCCACATACCTATCAACATTATCTATAGAACCAAACATCGTAGTCATCATATTACACACTACAATAAAATGCTTTTTCCCATTTCCAATAGCCTTGTCTATAGTACTTCTTATATCTTCATGGCTGATTTCCCTGATGTTTTGGTCAACAGGCACTTTAAATATTTTCAACATGAAAACATCTGCCGCCTTGTCCATTGAATAATGACTGTCTTCACTACACAGGATACATATTTCATCCCTCTTAGCAGCTGACTTTTGGATAAAGTAGTTTCTATATATCCATATCGCCTGCATATTAGCTTCTGTTCCTCCTGAGGCTATATATCCGTCTTGCTGCGAAGGTTCGCTATTCAAAATATCGACTGCGCACATCTCCAGGAGCTCTCTTTCAATTGATTGAGTGCCCTTAAAAAATGACTCAGAACTGCCCAATGTGTGACATCCAATATGATTTGGATTATGCACCAGTGTTGAAATAAAGGGAGCTTCCTTAAGGAATAAAGTGTCTTGATGAAATACTTTTTCATCTAAATACGAAGCGGGGACACCTAATATGGGCTGTTCACTATAGTTGACATTATTTTCCAGCGCCTTAAAAACAGTTTGCTTTATTTCTTCCTGCGATTTCTTTTTCCAGATCTTAGTCATCCTAAATCTTGTTTCTCTTATTGTAGCTACACTAAATCAGGTACTGCCCATTTGTCTTGGTCCTTTACGTACAATTTTTATGCTCTCTTTTCCTTTAACCACACCTAACTGTGGGTCCAGCCATACGATAGCTCCAGTTGGACATCGTTGAATAGGATCCTGAATCTGATGGCGGTCCGAATAGTTGATTACAGGCAAATTATTTTGCATGGAGATGAGATTACCAGGGGCGTCCATGGCACATTTACCGCAGGCGGTACAGCCTACCTGACACTCTTCCAGAATTTCATTTCCATCTTCCAGGTTTCTGCAAGCCACCCACAGTTGGTGGCTTAAGGGTTGTAGTGAAAACAAATCCTTGGGACAGATTTCCACACAGTCTCCGCAAGCGGTACACTTATCTTCATCCACCTGGGGAATGGAGTATGGATCCATGGTGATGGCATCAAAATCGCATACCGCTTCACAATCACCATGACCCAGGCAGCCCCAAAAACATCCCTTACCCCCTCCTGAAACCAAGGAAGCAGCCTGACAGGTAGAGATCCCATTATATTGGGCACGGTTTAATGCCACATTGGTACCACCGGCACATGCCAGACGAGCCACCCTTTTTTCTTGCGAACCCAGGTCCACATTGAGATATTTGGCAATTGCTGAAAGACCCTCTTCCGAACTCACTGTACACTTGCCGGGTAAAGCGCTTCCGGAAACCAGCGCCTCCGCAAAGGGTCTGCAGCCGGGATAACCACAAGCACCGCAGTTGGCATGCGGCAGCATTTCTTCCACCACATCAATACGGGGATCTTCATAAACGTATAGTTTTTTATGGGCCAGAGTTAGCATCAAGGCCAATAGGAAGGTCAACCCTCCCAGCGCTACCAGTGCCACCACTATCGACATCAGTAGATAATTTCAGCCCATTTGTTGCCCGCCACTAACTCTGCTTTGCGCGTCTCCCATTTTTCCTGGGAACCTAGTACATTGGAAAAGGCTTTGTCCAACATATCATTGATCTTCTTATATCCCGCCACATAAATATAAGTGGCAGACTGTGATAACATTTCACGGATCTCCGCAGATCGTCCTACAATGGCCTTATCCAGTTCAATAGGAGCCTCCCAATGGGGGCGCGGACTCAAGGCATGAAAGGCTTCAAAAGTCTCTTGGTCATAGTAATTGGTTAAATCACCGTCCTTGTCATTCAGGTACAGCAATTCCAGGCCGCTGCGAGCGCCATAAAACAACCTGATCTTACCTTTCCAATCTTTTACGTCATTATAAATGTGCTTTATAAAAGCCCTGAAGGGAGCAATACCGGTGCCCATACCGATAAGGATGAGGTTGGCATTTTTGTCCTCAGGTACCGCAAAGGGTAAGTCAAATGGCCCGGTAATGGTAATATGGTCCCCCACCTTTCGATCACACAGGTAGTTGGAACCTACACCCTGATAAAGCTCACCGCTGAATGCATCCACATAGGAACAGCGTTTGACTAACATGGTTATCTGGGTGTGCCCACTTGATTTTCCCGGGAGATCCGCCACGCTATACAAACGGTGATGTGTGGTATTGCCAAATTCACTGGAAACCCGAACCAATACGCCAAAACTTTGATTCACCCGGCATTCGAAAGCCGGTTGTTGTACTTCCAGCAATATCTCCCGGACCTCTTCGGTATCGGTCGGTGTCAGGCGTTCGGTTTTTTTTACAGTAGCTTGATACTGCTTTTCTATGTCATATTCTACTAAATGTGCCATAACTTTTGGGGTTATCTATTATTTCGTGGTTTATTTTCACAAATAGTGGTGCATCCGCAACTTCCACAATCGCTTCTGCCTGCCAATACGTCTTCATCGGAAAGCTGCTCTGAAAAGATTTTTTTCCAATGCCTCTGCACTACCACCCAAAGAACCATCAGAGTGATCATGCCTGCAATGCCTATTATATAACTTGTTATCATTTGCTTTTACTTAATTGCTGCCTAATCCGGAAAAACCCATAAACGTCAGGGACAAAATGCCAGCAATCAATAGAGTAAGGGCCGTCCCTTTGACGGTATTTGGCACTTCTGCGAATTCAAGCTGTTCCCGCAAGCCCGCGATAAGTATCAGCGCCAAAGTAAATCCCGCTCCTGCTCCCAGAGCATAAATGAAACTCTCTACAAACCCATACTCCTTGTTGGTCTGAAACAATGCCAATCCCAGGATGGCACAGTTGGTGGTGATCAGGGGAAGAAATATACCCAGGGCCCTGAACAAAGCCGGACTTATTTTCTTGATAAACATTTCCACCAGTTGTACGGTAGAGGCGATTACCACAATGTAACTGATTAGCTGCAGGAATGGTGCATTAATGGCCACCAACAAGGCATGAATACCATAGGCACACATGGAACTGATAAGCATCACAAACATCACTGCACCGCCCATTTTGGTGGCCGTTTCCAATTTAGCGGATACTCCCAGAAACGGGCAGATTCCTAAAAAATAGGCTAAAACAAAATTATTAATGAGGCTGGCGTTGATGAAGATGTACCAAAGTGATTCCGTTTTCATACTTCCGACCTCCTTTCATTTATCACATTAAAAATCAACAGCCAGGCTGCCAGGGTAAAAAACCCACCCGCTGGCAGTATCATCACGATCCAAGCCTGAAAGTTATTTGGCAGAAATGAAAATCCGAAGAAAGTGCCGTTCCCTAACACTTCTCTTACCGCACCCAGACAAAATAAGGCAAATATAAATCCAACCCCCATCCCCAGGGCATCTAACATAGACTTGCCAATGGTGTTCTTAGAAGCAAAGGCCTCCGCCCGGCTCAGGATCAAGCAATTCACTACTATCAGAGATATAAAAGCACCCAGACTTTTATGTAATTCCACACTAATAGCTTGAATTGCATAATCCGTAATGGTAACAAAGGTGGCAATGATTAATATGTAACAGGCAATACGTACCTGTTTGGGTATAAAATTGCGCAAGGAGGAAACCAGTAAATTAGACATCAACAAGACAAAAGCAGTAGCCAACCCCATGGCTAGTGCATTTTCCGCGGTATTAGAAACTGCCAATACCGGGCACATGCCCAGCACCTGGACAAACACCGGATTTTCCTTCCACAATCCTTTGATAAATTCATCGGTGGATGGGCTGTTCTTCAGGGAAGAAAGAAAATCCTTTTTATGTACATCTGTCAAGGGATTATTCATAACCTTTCAATCACTGGTGAAATCTTTTTGGTTATTATAGATCAGCGGTACCCAATTTTGGGTGCTGGTGCCTATAATATTCCCAATGGCCCTGGAGGAAATAGTGGCTCCGGTAATACCGTCAACTTGCCAGGGGCGCTCTTTAGCGCCCTGTTTTACTGGCACCACTACATTCTTGAGTTCACTTAAATCATCTGTCAATGACACATCAAGTGCCTCAAAGTTGGCCAGAAAATCAGCATCTTTTTCAATCTTATCTCCCAGTCCGGGTGTTTCTTTACTTTCCAGCACATAGAATCCTATAATGGCCTGTTTATCCGGGTGGTATCCGTATAGAATCCGCAGCACATCGGCATAACCCTGTCCACTGGCTTCTACTGCCACCCCCGTCAATTGTTCTTTTTGGTCATATCCGGCATAGACCAAGGGTTCCGCCGCGTCTTTAACACTGACTTCGGTAAAACTATTATTTTGATCAAGTTGGAAGGTTTTGGTGGCCACCGTCCCTGGAAGCACCCTGAATATTGCTTTTTCCAGGGCTTCAGCTTTCAGTCGCTCAATTCTGGGCAAGGTGCCTTCAAATGTCAGCACGATCAGCAGTGAACAAATTACACCAATGCCTACCATGGCCTTGAACATGGGTATACTGTTGGTATTTGTATTTTGCGGTATGGTTTGGGTTTCTGTCATGATTCTTGCGGCTGTTTGACGGTGCCGTATACCCTGGGTCTTACCAGCTTATCAATATGTGGTGATAGCGCATTGCCCAATAAAATGGCATACATCACCCCTTCCGGCAATCCGCCCCATATGCGTATCACCACTACCAGAATGCCGATTATTGCACCGTAAATCAAAACTCCTAAGGAAGTGATGGGTGAACCGACCATATCGGTTGCCATAAAAATAGCTCCCAGCATCAATCCTCCGGAGAAAAACATAAATATTGGCGAGGGATATGCTTGACTGTCAATGAAGTGCAGAATACCGCTTAGAACCAACACGGTTCCCAAAATAGCCACCGGAATACGCCAGTTCATCATGTTCCTGGCTATCAAATAAAGTCCCCCCAGTAAAATGAGTATTGCACAGGTTTCCCCGGTAGAGCCACTGATCAGGCCTAATGCCAGGTCTGTGGTATCAGTAGTCATATGATCAAACTTGAAAGCTGCCAGGGGTGTAGCTCCCGAGAGGCCGTCAACCCCCGGTGACATAAATGGAGAGGTAAACACCGAAGCAGTCACCACAGAAAAGCGGTTGTCTGAAAATGCCGGAAACCAGGTAGTAATAGCTACCGGAAAGGCCGCCTGCAACACTGCCCGTCCCACCAGTGCCGGATTAAACACGTTATATCCCAGTCCTCCAAAAATAAATTTGCCCAGGGCAATGGCGATTACACCTCCGAAAAAGGTCATCCATAAGGGGAAAATGGGCGGCAGGGTCAACCCTAATAACAAGCCGGTAATCACCGCAGACCAATCAGATATGGTACTTTCCCGTTTAGAGATTTTACATAAGATATGCTCGGTGATCACACAGGAACCTATGGCAGTAAGCAATACCATTAAGGCACTTAATCCAAAAGCATACACTGCAAATAGGGCTACCGGGACCAAGGCCCATACCACATTTTGCATGATCACCTCAGTGCTGAGGCCTTTGTTAATATGCGGTGATGTGCTGATATGTAAGGACTTACTAAGCATCCACAGTTTGTTTAGCCGCTATGCGTTTTCTTACAATTGATTTTGATAACCTGAAATATTGAACTAAGGGAATGTGAGAAGGACAAACATAAGAGCAGGACCCGCATTCAAAGCAATCCATTAAGTGATAGTACTCTGTCATTTGATCGTAGGCTTCAAATTTTGCCAGAATTCCCAAACGGGAAGGATTCAGAGAGAGTGGACAGGCATCCACACAGGCTCCGCATTTAATACAAGGGTAGATCTTTTGAGGCCTTTTAACATCTTTATCCGTAAAGACCAGAACTCCGGAAGTTCCTTTCACAATGGAGATATCCAGGTTGGAAACTGCCACTCCCATCATAGGGCCTCCCATGTACACCTCACTGATTTCCCCATCAACTCCCACCTGCTCCAGAACATATCGAAGCGGGGTACCGATGGGTATTAAATAATTTCCTTTCTTTTTTACTCCGGGACCGGTAATGGTGACTACACGCTCTTGAATTCCCCGACCGTGAGGTAATAAACGGCCAATTTCAGCAGTAGTGGCCACATTAACCACTACCGTATTAACTTCTATTGGTAATCCTCCTGAAGGTACTTCGCGAGCCAACAGTGAGGTGATCAACATTTTCTCCGAACCCTGAGGATATTTTACCGGGACAACCTTTATGGATACCTGAAGATTATCCGGGATGCTGGCTTTCAAATGATCAGCGGCATCCTGTTTGTTGGCCTCTATTCCGATGATCACCCGTGCTGCTCCCGTTGCTTTAAGCAGATACCTGATACCAGTGAAAATATCTTGTGCCTGTTCCAGCATCACCCGATGGTCTGTGGTCAAAAAGGGCTCACACTCAATACCATTGATGATTAACACTTCACAATATTTTCCTTCGGGAATTTTTAGTTTCACATGGGTAGGAAAGGCCGCGCCGCCAAGCCCTACAATCCCGGCATCCTGAATCCCCTGCAATATCTCTTCCATGGTGGCGCTTTCAACTTTGACAGGTGTACCTTCCTGCACCTCCTGAGTGGAAGAGGGAAATGCTTCAAGAAAGATCCCGGGTGCCATCTTTCCTGAAATAGTAGGCACATTGGCTATTTTTCGGATGGTCCCGGAAACAGGTGCATGCATAGGTACTGACACATAACCGTCGGCTTGGGCCAGTAATTGTCCGCGCATTACCTCCTGTCCTTCTCTTACAATGATCTTTGAGGGAGCGCCGATATGTTGAACCATGGGTAGTATTATCACTGGAGCAAAAGGAAATTGACGAATGGGCAGACCGTTGGTTTCCCTTTTGTGTTCCGGCGGATGAATCCCATTCTTGAATGTATCGGTTCGAAAATTCAACACCGGCTTAGTTGTATTTTTCACCCCGCTTGATCCATTTATCAATATCCTTTTCACTACGGTCTCCCGGCAAACCGGGGTGTATCACCCTGGCGGTACATTTTTCGGCGGACTTCACTATATCCTGATAAGGACCTCCCTGCGGATCCTTGATATAGGCCTTATCATCTTTGTTGTAAGCAAAGATATTGGGGTTGAGCTTGATACATTCGTCGCAGGAAGTACACTCCTCTGTTTCCAGCCATGGGGCCATGGATTCACCAGGGGCGCCATTAGTTTCCGCCGAAACTGTAACTTCCGGGGCTGCATTTTCAAAAGCAGTCAGGTCCCCTATTTCGCCTCCATCCTCCCCCAGCAGTTTCATCAATCCCTGGGTGATCTTTCCTACAACCTCTGTCCGCACTTTTTTCTCAATATCTACTTCTTTCACCGGTTTTATTTCAATACCTGCCAATCCGCGCAGCATGATCCAAAAATCACGTCTTTCCTCACAAGACTCCACAATTTTCTTGGCCACCAGAACCCGGTTCAATCGCTGTTTCCTATCCACGGCCCAGATATAAGGGAATTTTCCTTCCCTCTCATCGGCATCTAATTCCAGAAATTCAGATAAAACCACCATGTTGTCATTCCAGCTATCCCGAGGGGCCTGCCGGAAGTGTTTTCTAAATCTGGCTTCGGTTAAAGCAAAATCAGCAAAAGTCATGGCCAACTCCATCGATTTCTCTCTACCGTTTTCCAAATATTTCAACTGATAGGTGGGCCATAATTTATCTTTGTCAGGGTTACCGTCCAGGTCAAAGGCTTCTTCAGTCTTTACTCCATTATCGGGATTGTATTTAAAAATAGGATAGGCGCGGGACTCAAGAGCTAATTTCGCCTGGTGTACCCCTAAATCATCTCCTACCCCATGCTCGGGTTGACAAGTAGTATAGAGGTTAAACAACGCAGGACGCTTGGTCATTAGTCCATCAATGAATCCTTCTAACATCTGGTTGGTATTGGCTAAAGTTGACTGCAGCACATAGGTGTTTCTATGGGCCATGGCAATTAAGCCGATCTCTTTGCGTGGTTCCGATTTACCTTTCCAGACTTTGCCATATTGGGCCATGTCTGAAACCTGTCCAATGAATCCGGAGGTACAAGCCTGGCCACCGGTATTGGAGTAGACCTGAGTATCCACTACAATTACCTTTATGGGTTTGCCGGAGGCCATCATGCGTGATAAGTTTTGAAGTCCAATATCATACATGGCCCCGTCGCCTCCCAAGGCTACTACCGGAGGACACAACAGCCATTCTTCCTCACTGAACTGCTGCCAGTTGAAATAAGTGAAGAACTCATCATGCTCTCCGTGATCGTAAGTCCCGTTTAATTCCAGTTCTGCTTTTCGAATGGTTTTAAACCCTTCGGCCATTTTGACCATATGGCCTTCGAAGATTCCCATGGCCATGGAGGTAGAATCCTGGAACAGGTGATTGGCCCAGGGAAAGGGGTATGGATTGTAAGGCCAGGTGCTACCCCATACCGAAGTACATCCGGTAGCATTACACATGCCCATAGACGAACGACCCTTTCCTGTGGTTCCTACCTCATACTTCCATTTCAATTGTTTTAGTTTAGCCAGCAACTGCGTCACATCCTTCAGCCATTCCTGGTCTATTGGTTCACTGCCTTCTTCAGATTCCAGTTTACTGGCAATTCCGGAAACCGTTAAGTCTCTATCATGCATTTCCTCAAGGATTTTCGACATCATATCCGCATCGCTGATATTTACCGTACCCATGAGTTTGAGTTGAATGTGGCGTTCCAATTTTTTCGACAGTTCATCCAGGTAAATCAGGTGTTTCTTCACTCGCGGCTGCATCAAAGATTCAACGGTGGCAATAAATAAATGTATCACTGATTTTTCGGAGCAGCCCAAACAGGCTCCGTCACCGCTGGCAAAACCCAGATAAGCCTCCTTGTTTAGTAACAGAGTTTCTAATGGTCCAATTTTTTCCTCAAGGTCATCTATGCGATTATACTTTTGCGGAGTATTGGGTAGATCCATCCACAAGTCCCAGTCTTTTCTCAACCGTGCTACTGATCCTTCGGTCTGAACGATGGGTCTGAGGGCATCATCATCACAAACCTCTACACATTCCATACATCCTTTACAGGTATTTGGATTGATGGTAATACTAAATAAACCTCCGCTATTGGGTTGATCCTTTTCATGCAGGTGGTAATAGGGACGGGTAAGGGTAAATTGGAACTCTCCCAGTTCATCCCGGAACCACTCAAACTCCTTAGAAAGCGCCTGACCGTCATCACTTGCTTCAATGGTCTGGTCGATGGCATCCTGGATCAGATTATTAACAGTAGCTCCATTTTGTGGTTCATTGCATAGAGCTCGGACCTTAATTTCCAGTTGCCGCGCAGCTTTGGGCAGTAGTTTTACATCCTGGTGATTCTTCTTTACCCGTTTTACAATGGTATCCAGGACATCTGTGAAATCGCTTACCAGACCCGGGATGGCAGTATCGGGACATACCGTATAGCAATCCCCGCAAGCGGTGCAGTTATTGGGAATCCATTCTGGATGTTCGAAACGGATGCCCGTCATATCCCTGAAAAGTGAGGACACCGCAGGCATCACACTCAATCCGATAAAAGGATCAGTGAGGTTGTCATTTCCCATGCCCCTTTGATAGAAATTTCCTGTTTGTTCCCAGAACCTATGGATGTCGCTAAGGTTGGATTCACTTTTGGGAAGTTTTTTCATCATAGTGGGAATAGGCAACTCTGCTTTGCCATTGGTCTTTTCCGCCTGGTCGGTGCTTAGGACTTTATTAGTAATTTCCCGTACCTCATCAAATCCTCTTTTCACCACCCGCATGTTGTCATCAACTACCCGCTGACCTTTTGATCCGAATTTGTGCTGCAATTGGTCTTCAATGGCCTTGAGCAATGATACTTCGGTAAGACCAGCTTTTTTCATAAGCGGAGAGGCTGCAAAAAAAGCACCTTGAAATGCTATCCCCTGCATTCTCAATTGCAATTCAGGATCCGTGGCCTCTTCCCGGGCTATTTTGAAGCCATCTATATAAAAGACATGAATGTTGTTATCTATTATCAGTTTTCGATATTGCCTGGGAATAGCCGCCCACACTTCATCCGGTTTTCCGCGATCACTTTGTATGATAAAGCAACCCTCTTTTTTCAATCCGGCTAAAGCATTGGTATGCTTGAATACATTAGGATCAGGTGAAAGCACCACGTCCACAAAGAAAAATTCACAGTTCATGCGGATGGGTTCTGGCGCTGCTGCCAGATAATAAGTAGTGGGTTGCCCCTTTTTTCTCAGATCCATATTTTGGATTTGCCTTTATGTCATATCCCAGCAAATCAAACAGTGTCATGGCCAGATTTTTACCGGTGGTGATGGCTCCCCAACCTCCCACCGAGTGAAAGCGTACCGTTGTGGCGTCCTTAGGGCATCAGGTTTGGGATTTTCCGATCCTTTGATGGCAAGGTCTTTCACATGGGGATATGCATCTTCTATAGTCTCCTGGTAAGCTTGTTGTTTGGGGGTAAAGGCCTGTTCCCGGATAAAATCTATAGATAAATAGAATTGTTTTTTGTTTTTCCCATCAGGTAGCATATTCTCAATAACCCCAATGATCCCCTCGGCCTGCAGGTCACGGCTGCCCATACCAAAGGACCCGGAGTACAAGGCCGGAATGTGCTTAGCTTCATAACTCTCCAGATCTGCATATGGTTTGTTCTTACTGTCCTTGCTGTTTTCAATGCACTTGGAAATCACCGCCCGGATTTCCCTGATCATAGGAAGATCCGCAGCCAGGGGTTGATCGAGTCTTTCCAGTACGGTAACTCCTTTTTTGCCTTTTAGCAGTTGCCCTATAAGATCTCCAGGAAAAGGCCTGAACATCACCAGATCAACCACTCCTACTTTAACATTCCGGGTATCTCTTATGTAGTCAACTACAACTTCGGCACTGGGCACCACACTACCTTGTCCAACGATCAGATAATCGGCGTCTTCTGCCCGGTAGGACATTACCCGCGCATATTGACGTCCGGTGAGTTGATGATACTGGCTAAATGCGAGATCCGTCAATTCTTTGATATGGTCAAAAAAGAAGGGCCGTTGTGCCGCCACACTCTGCATATAGGAATCCTGATTTTGAACGATCCCGGCCATTACCGGATTATCCACATCCCACAATTCTGGTATTCGCCTGCGTTTATCTCCATAGATTATTCTTTGGGCGGCAGTAGGTGTATCAATGATGTCGTCGGGTCTTCCCAAAAATTCCTTGATCAGGTCGCGCTCCGGGACCTGCAATGATTCAATCAAATGTGTTGTTAAAAATCCATCCTGGGCCACCACTCCGGGTGTCAATGCCAACTCAGCAACTTTGTGGGCAATGATGTTGAAATCTGCTACCCGTTGGACGTTCTTTGCAAAAATTTGGAAAAAACCTGTATCATCTATGGCATGGTAATCATCATGTCCTGCATGCACGTTTAGGGTAGATTTGGTCATGGCCCTGGCACCAATATTAAGCACATAGGTGAGTCTTTTTCCCACGGCGGCGTATAGTGATTCATGCATGTAGGCAATACCCTGTCCGGAAGAAAAGTTAGCAGCTCGCAGGCCTGTCATGGAGAGGCCCGCAGTTACTGCCGCAGCGGCATGTTCCCCCTCCGGCTCAATGAATATCAGGGGTCTGCCTGAAATGTTTAAATGTCCATTAGCCGCTTCCTCCGCCCAGAGTTCTCCCATTTGTGTGGAGGGAGTAATGGGATAGGCACCTGCTGCATCGGATGATTCTCTTTCACACATGATAGCAGCGGTATTGCCGTCCATAGCAGCGCGCATACCGGGGTACTTGACGTTGTTTTTTTTGGGGTCCATAAAAGGTTTCTTTACTTTTGAGATGCTGCAGCGACCATTTTCCGGGTTTGCATGGCCAGCGCTATAAATTCTTTCACTGTGTCCATATCCATCCACACGTCCTCCGGCTTGCTGGAACTGTAAAGAGGATCCAGGTTAAGACGGTTAAACTTAGGATCAATTTCCCGGCACCGGTCCAAAAGAACCTCCAGAGACATGGATGCGTGAATATCCATTCCATGTTTTAATAGGAATCCCAATAAGTATTTGTTGACGGATTTAAAGGAATTACGGCACACACTATAGGGCACCACGTCTTCCTCTGGTCTGGACAGCTCCTCTTGAGCAATTTTAAATAGTTGATCTGCCTGAACTAATACAGTTTGCGCTTTTTGATCGTACATAGGTATAACTTAACAAATCTAAGCTATCCATATTAGGTCAATGCTTGACATAAGAATTGTCAATTGTTAAGATGATCTTTATCAACTTCATTTACGGCTAAATCCAGCAGCTACGGATAGCTACGCCAAAATTCCCTTCACTACCTTGCCATGTACATCTGTCAACCTATACCTTCTTCCCTGGTGCCTGAAGGTCAAACGCTCATGGTCGATACCCAGCAAATGCAATAAGGTCGCCTGAAAATCATGGACGTGTACCGGATCTTTAACTATATTATAACTGAAATCATCAGTTTGGCCATAGGTAATACCCGGCTTTATCCCGCCGCCTGCCATCCAAATGGTGAAACACCGGGGGTGATGGTCACGCCCGTAATTATCAGCAGTGAGTTTTCCCTGACTATAGATGGTCCGTCCGAATTCACCACCCCAGACCACCAGGGTATCTTCCAGCATCCCCCGTCTTTTCAGGTCCGTAATTAGTGCTGCGCTGGCCTGGTCGGTATCATTCGCCTGCGGTATTATATCTTTAGGTAAATCCACATGATGGTCCCACCCCATGTGGTAGAGTTGGATAAATTTTACGTCACGTTCGGCCAATCGGCGGGCAAGTAAACAGTTCGCCGCAAAGGTTCCAGGACGCCGGGCGTCAGGTCCATAAAGATCAAGTACTTCATCCGGCTCAGTAGAAAGGTCCATCACCTCAGGCACCGAGGTTTGCATGCGGTAGGCCATCTCATACTGCACAATCCGCGAGGAGATCTCCGGGTCTCCAAATTCATTTTCCCGCATGGCATTCAATTGCGCCAGGTGGTCCAATGCTTTGCGCCTGTTTTGAGGATCGATGCCGGGTGGGTTATTCAGATAAAGCACGGGATCTTTACCTGATCTCAACTGTACTCCCTGATGCATGGAAGCCAGGAAGCCGTTCCCCCACAAACGAGAGTAAATAGGTTGCGGACGGATCAGGCCACGTGAGAGCAGTACCATGAAAGTGGGCAAATTTTGGTTGTCGCTGCCCAGGCCGTAGGACAACCAGGATCCAATACTGGGCCGGCCCGGTTGTTGTGACCCGGTTTGAAAAAAAGTAATGGCCGGGTCGTGGTTGATGGCTTCCGTGTGCATGGATTTTATAAAACATAAATCATCCACCACTTTGGCGGTATATGGCATTAAATCACTCACCCAGGCCCTGCTTTGGCCATATTGATTAAACTCGAAAAATGAATTGACCAATGGGAAAGTTGTCTGATTGGAAGTCATGCCCGTAAGCCGTTGGCCATCCCGCACCGAATCTGGCAGCTCCTGTCCGTGCATTTCCTGCATCCGTGGTTTGAAATCAAACAGGTCCATTTGGGAGGGGCTGCCGCTTTGGAACAAGTAGATCACCCGTTTTGCTTTGGGCGCAATATGTGGGCTGCCCAGCAGGCTATTGGTAATACCGTCCATTGGATTGGAAGCCATTCCCGGGCCACAACCGGGCAACAATGAGGTTAGTGCCGCTCCTCCAATACCCATGCCCACCTTTGAGAGGAAATGACGCCGGTTTAATTGAAGCGCACACTGGTGCTCAACTTCGTTCAAGACTATTCCTTTTTGGCTTCTCATAACTTAAGATTTCATTTTAGCTTCGTCAAGATTCAAAATTATGTTGGTTACCACAGTTAGTGCAGCCAATTCCGGGACGGACAAATGGCTATTTATGGGAGCATCACCCACTGATAATAGTTTTAAAGCTGCCTCAGGATTTTTCTGGTAGCCCCTTCGCTCCTCTTCAAAAAGTGTTGCCAAATTTTCCAATTCCAGCTGGGTCGGGTATCGGGAAGTCAGTCGTTGAAATACTTGTGGAATCCAATCCATCTCATCATCAGGCTGATCCTGCATTACGGATTGGGCCAATACCCGGGAGGCCTCAATGAATTGCGGGTCATTTAACAAAACCAACGCCTGCAGCGGTGTACTGGTACTTTGCCGTTTGAGCACACAAACCGCCCGCTCGGAAGCATCAAAAGTAAGCATAACCGGAGGAGGAATGGTTCTTTTCCAATAGCTGTATAAGCTGCGTCGATAAAGGTCTTCACCTTTACTGGGCCGGTATTTGTTTTCACCGATCTGGTTGGCCAATTCCTTCCATATACCCGGCGGTTGATAGGGTTTTACCCACTTGCCACCAATTTTATCAATCAACAAACCGGAGGCCAAAAGAGCCTGGTCCCGTAACATCTCAGCGTTTAGCCGCTGGTAAGGGCCACGTGACAAAAATATATTTTCGGGATCAATGTGTTGTTTTTGCTCTGTTATATGGGCGGACTGTTGGTAAGTAGCAGAAAGTGCCATTTGCTTTATGATGGCCTTAACGTCCCAATCGTTTTCCATAAAACTGACGGCCAGCCAATCAAGCAATTCCGGATGAGACGGAAGATCACCCTGATTCCCAAAGTCCTCAGGGGTGTTCACCAAGCCACGGCCGAACAACATTTGCCAAAAACGGTTGACCGCAACCCGGGAGGTCAGTGGGTGGTCCGGGTGGGTTAACCATTTAGCCAGACCCAGGCGATTATCAGGATAGTCTTCCGGAAACGGCATGATGCTTTTTGGGGTGCCGGCGGAAACCTCTTCCGTGGGGGCATCATATACGCCACGATCAAGTACATAAGTAGCCCGTGGGGTATCCATCTCCTCCATGACCATGATGTAGGGAACTTCCAGGTAGATACTTCTAAGGCTATCCAGTTCATGTGCCAGATCATGCCGACGGCCATCTACCTGGTACAAATAATACTGCTTAAGTTCCTTAACGGTAAAATTGGCTCCAGTCAAATTCATATTTGACGGCGCCGCCAGCGCCCTAACTTCCAGCGAGCTCAGTTCCCGGTTGTATATCCTGACCTCATCTATCGATCCTCTTTCAAACCCATAATAGTCGCCAGATACGGCCCTTCTGGGGGTCCAGTTACCCACTAAAAAATCATTGCCATTGAGAATGCTTTTATGGTCTAGTTTATCAAGTATAGTTACCAGTTGTTGCTCTTGCCCATCTATAAACAACCGGATTCCGCGGGCTTTTCCAGATCCGTTATAGGTCATGAAGACATGGGACCACCGGTTCAGAGGCAAACGTTTTTTCGTTTTTACATCCATCCTTTCCTCACTATGATTATGGATCAAACTTCCGGCCAGCCTACCCTCTGGATCCATCACCAACTCATAACCACCTCTTCGCTGTTCTCCATTGCGTCGAACAAATAATCCAGTCATTTTTTCAGGATACTTCATAGGTTTAACCCACCCTCCTACTGAGAATCTGTCAGACTCCTCAAAATCACCTACATCTCCCAAACTCAGATAGTTCTTTCCATCGAATTTCATGGCCCGTCCTTCCCTGCCCTTAATCATCTCAGGCTCTATCAGTTCACTGATGATTTTCACATTGGCCCGGCCCTGATATCCACCGGGTACCTGGTTTGGAGTAGTCAGGTTGTGGTATTCATCAAATTTGAAGTTGGCCAGCAAACCAATGGATAATTGCGCATCGATATCTGTGAGCGGCAAGTCTTCCTTCAACCATTTTTCAAAACCATCCGCTGATTGGTATTGCCACTTCTGAAGTTCAGACTCTTTTGCTGTTCGCAGTGAATCGATAAATTCAATGGTAACTTCCAATTCCTTATCTTCCATTTTTATATTGGGAACCGGAGCCTGATCGAAATAATTTATCTGCCCTTTCTCATTTATGCCGTTAAAAAAAGCATACACCTGGTAGAATTCCTTTTGGGAAATTGGATCAAATTTATGATCATGGCAACGCGCACACTGCATGGTAAGCCCCATAAATGCGGTAGCCACGGTATTGGTGCGATCAACCACGTACTCGGTGATGTACTCCTCATTAATTACCCCTCCCTCCTGGGTAATGGCATGGTTGCGGTTGAATGCGGTCGCAAGTTTCTGTTCATAGGAAGCATTGGGCAACAAATCCCCAGCCAACTGCCAAATAATAAAATCCTTATAAGAGAGGTTTTGATTGAAAGCCTTGATCACCCAGTCACGCCATGGCCAAATACTGCGGGGGCGGTCATCCTGATAACCATGCGAGTCAGCGTATCGGGCCGCCTCCAGCCAGATCCCGGCCATTCGCTCACCATAGGCAGGAGCCCCCAATAAACGGTCAATTTGTTGCTCATAGGCTTCAGGAGCATCATCGTTAATAAAATCAGCCAGTTCTGAGGGCGTGGGGGGTAAGCCGGTCAGGTCAAAGCTTAACCGGCGTAATAGTTTTTCTTTGGTTTCAGGTGCAGCCGTTGTCAGACCGGTACCCTCTAGTTTATTTAATACAAAATAGTCAATTTCATTATTGGCCCAATTTTCATTTTTCACCTTGGGTAATGCCGGCTTCTCGGGCGGAATAAACGACCAGTGTGACTTGCATTCAGCACCCTGTTTGATCCATCGCTTAAGAAGAGCGATTTCGTATGATGACAAATTAAGATTGGACTCAGGCGGGGGCATCATATAATCCGGGTCAGTGCTGGAGATGCGCTGGATCAAATGACTCTTGCTGACAGACCCTGGTACGATGGCGTATTTTTTGGTAGCGCTGTCCAGCATAGCAAACGCCACTTCCTGGACATCCAACCGGAAGTCCGCCTTGCGGGCCTTTTCGTCAGGACCGTGGCATGCAAAACAGCGGTCCGACAAGATGGGTTTTATGTGATAGTTAAAGTCTACTGTTTTGGGTAGTTGTTGCAGATCGGTGGAGTCTTCCCGATGTGAACCTGCCTGACAACTTAATAATATCCCTATGAGCAACCAGGCGATTGCAGTGCAGGCAAGGCCTTCGATGCGGGCAAGGAAAGCTGAGTTCAGAAGTAATTGATTTTTTTTGAAGTACAAAGCGCCTACAAATTAGTCAACAAAACTACAGGGACAGGAACAAATGTTAAATTTTTCAAAAAATGAAACTACCCGTAACTATTATTGTATAAGTGTAATCTAATTGTGTATATTTTATATTATATTTGTGTACACATTAATATAAAAGATTATGCACAAAAGAACAAATATTGAAATCGACATAGATCTAATCAAAGAAGCCATGCAATTAACTGAGTTAAGAACAATCAAAGATGTAGTGCATCATTCCCTGCGTGAGTTAATCAAATTGGAAAAGAGGAAGAAGTTACTGAAGCTGAAGGGAAAGGTCAACTGGGAAGGTGATCTGAATGAGATGCGTTCCATATGAATGGTCCTGTATTAGCAGACACCAGCGTGTGGATAAACTTCTTTAATGGCGTTGACAGTAAAGAGGTAGAGGTACTGATACGCTATATTGAAAATGACTGGCCTGTTTATTTATGCCCAACTATTGTTCAGGAGGTTTTGCAAGGGATAAAAAATGACAAACAGTTCAAAGAAGTCCTGGGTAGTTTACTTGCATTTAATATACTCAATGATGATGGCGTGGAAATGGCAGTCTCAGCGGCAAATCTTTATAGATGGTTGAGAAAGAGGGGAATTACCATTCGTAAAAGCAATGATTGCTTAATTGCTCAATATGCCATCAACCACTCCTTACAGGTCTTGCACCAGGACAGGGATTTTGATCTGATTATGGAAAACTACCGGTGAAACCCTGGAAGCCATTATTGAGCAGCGTAGTAACTTTTCTTACCGGGGAATAACCGTTTGAAGAAGGGCGGTTTATTCTGCTTAGGTTTCTTGCGTTTGGTGTATTGTAAGGAATTGATGTTTGCCTGGTTCCGTGGGTATTCCTTTTTATGATATTGGGTGGAGATTTTGGTTTTGTTGGTCTTACCCTGAGAGGCACAAGCTCCTGCCAGTAAACAAAAGACCAATATGATCATGGAAATGACACGCATATAGTTACCAAAATAGTGAAGTTAATTCTGATTATAAATATATTAACAGGAATTTTAATCAGCAGCCAGGCAGTTAACGCCCAAAGTTTCTATCGATATCAGCGTTCTGGTCAGCTAAACCTTTATGCCGGGACAGGGCTGACCAAGTATTTTGGAGAGTTGAGTGACGAAAAGAAACTGGGTGACATCAATCCCTATTTAACCATTGGGATCACCATTCCCTTAAGATCACGATGGTCACTCCGACCTGAACTAACGTATTACAGAATATCCGCTGCAGATGGTGACCTGCCTGAAAGTGACAGCAGAAAAAATCGCAATCTTTCGTTTCGGTCAAATAACCTGGAACTGAGCGGGTTAATGGTCTATGGACTCCATGCTAAAGACCAGCGACTTAAGATATCCAAATTAAGGCCCTATTTATTGGCAGGTATCGGCCTCACCTATTTTAATCCAAAGGCAAAGCTTGATGGCAGCTGGCATCAGCTACCCCCGCTGTATACAGAAGGAGTAAAATATAAAAAATTCCATGTGGTAATGCCGGTGGGATTTGGGATGGCGGTTATGGTGGCTGATCAATGGCAGGTTGGGCTGGAAATAAGCTATCGCTTCAGTTTTACAGATTATCTGGACGATGTCAGCACCAATTACCGGGACCCCCTTTCATTTTCAAATCCCATTGCTGCCGCCTTGGCCGACCGCCGGCCAGAGGTTGGACTGGACAAAGCCCCCGCCGGAACACCCCGGGGAAACTCCAAAGCCAATGACGGATATTTGTTGTTTGGGGTAAAGGTGTTTCATGAGTTGTCGGGGAGCGGTCAATTGAGAAGAAAACGATGGTTGAATTAAAAATTAAGAATTAAAAATTAAAAATTACTAAGCACATGCTAAAATAACCTCCACGATTCTTTCCGCAGCCTTGCCATCCCACAGATCGGGAATTACCCCTTTTTTCCATTTGCCGGAATTAAGGTCCTCGAAGGCTTTCTCCATAAGTTCCGGGTCAAATCCACATAATATATTGGTCCCGATCTCCACAGTTTCAGGCCTTTCGGTATTTTCCCGTAAAGTGATGCACGGGATTCCCAGGTAGGTAGTCTCCTCCTGAATTCCACCGGAATCGGTTATGGCTGCCGCTGCATAATGCACCAAATACATAAATTCCAGATAAGGCAGCGGATCGGTCAATATTATATTACCGGGAAGCGCTCCCATGGAGTTTAAGGTCTTAGCCGTACGTGGATGTACCGGGAAAATAATGGGTTTGGTCCCTGCATTCTTTGAGATCAGGTTCAACAGGTCAAGTAACTTCTGGGCCTCATCCACATTTGCCGGTCTATGCAGGGTCATAACCCAATAGTTGGACTGTTCCAGGCCCTGCTGATCAAAACAATCCGGCCGGCGCAACTTGTCCAGGTTGGCAATAAGCGTATCGATCATGGTGTTGCCTACAAAAAATATCCTGTCAGCGCCAATCCCGGCTTTTTCCAGGTTTTTTCCTGCCAGCTCTGAGGTGGTAAAGAAAATATCGGTAATGGCATCGGTTACCATTCTATTGATTTCCTCAGGCATGCTCAGGTCAAAAGACCTTAACCCAGCCTCCACGTGAATCACTTGGGTATGAAGTTTTTTAGCTACGATAGAGCAAGCCATGGTGCTGTTAACATCGCCAACCACCAGCACATAATCACAAGGATTCTCCTGCAGCTCTTGTTCAAACTTGATCATTATTTGAGCAGTCTGCTGCGCATGGCTTCCGGAGCCACATTCCAGGTTAACATCAGGAGTGGGAATATTAAGCTCATCAAAAAATGATCCGCTCAGTTTCTGGTCATAATGTTGCCCGGTATGCACCAAACGATAGCTAATGTTATTCCCATTTCTTTTGGCGGCTTCAATAGCGTGAATAATCGGTGCAATTTTCATAAAATTGGGTCGGGCACCAGCGATAATGGTTACTTTCATATATGGATTATTAGAGAAGGCAATAATAGACAATACTGATTAAAGATTAAGAATTAAGAATTAAGAATTGATGTGACTAGTTGAATTGGAGGACACATGTAAGTTCTTCAAACAACTTATACCATTAACATGATCCAGTTGTACTATTTTCATATTTTAAAATTTCGATTTTAACAAATTACCGCTATATTGCAGTAGAGGGAGGATTGAAGCAAAAGGGCATTAATAAAACCAGTTAAACCACAATCATGGTAAAGAGATACGCACTTGCTTTTGTAGTAATTTTTTTGATTTGTGAACTTGCACAGGCCCAAAGTTTTTACAGGAGGAACCGGAAAACGGGGTATCAAGTTTCACTTGCACTTGGGACTGCTTCTTACCACGGTGATCTAAAGCAAAATCAAGTAAACCTGGATGCTTCACCAACCGTTAGTGGCTCCATTGAGTTTCCTGTTAAGGGTCGGTTTAGTTTACGTGGAGATTTAGGTTGGTATAAAATATCTAGTGATGATAAGGCGAAAGAACAAAGTGGAAGGCCATTTACCAGAAATCTTTCCTTTAAATCTTCGAATTTCGAAGTTTCGGCTATTGGAGTTTTTCAGATAACCCCCACCGGACCACGACCAAGAACAAATTTAAGTACCTATGTACTGGCTGGAATCGGTGGAACTTATTACAATCCAAAAGCAGAGCTTGACGGGGAAAACCATGAACTGAGACCTTTACTAACAGAAGGGAATGATTATGGAAAAATCGCTTTGGTTTTACCCGTTGGTGCAGGACTAAATTATCGCATCAACTATGATTGGAGTATGGGATTTGAAGTAGCCTACAGATTTACCACAACGGACTATTTAGACGATGTAAGTGAAGTTTATCTGGGAGTAGGAGCTTTTCCTAATGGTTCTATTGCTCAACGCCTCTCTGACCGCAGGCCAGAAATCGGATTGGAACCTTGGTCAGCTGGTCACATTCGAGGAGACCCCAGCCAAAATGATGGATACCTAATGGTAACTGCCAAAGCTACCTACCATTTTAATCAAGGTCTATACTACAAAAGAAAGAAAAGACGTAGATCTAAAATTTTCCGAAGAAACTAAGCAAAAGAAATGGGTGCCGCAACTACCTAATTAATCAGGCACATTTTTCAAAATCAAGATAGTAATTCAGGGTCAAGTTTATAACCACTCTTGTCTAACTTTTCAAATCTGGAAACACTACTTACATATTCCGGTATAATCATTTTCATGATCTTCACTAATGATTTTTCATCACTATTTTCAAGGGATTCCTCCAGATCTTGAAGATTTAATGGGAGATCTAAATATTGCTCATTGTTTGTTTTGGCAATCATGATCTTAGGATGGTAAGTGGGTACAGTATTTTCCTCGGTATTCAGTAATTCTTCGTAAAGTTTTTCACCTGCTCTTAATCCAGTGTATTTGATTTTAATATCCTTGTTAAGCTCTAAGCCGGATAGTTTAACCATCTTTTTAGCCAGGTTAACAACTTTTATGGATTTTCCCATATCAAAAATGTAGATCTCACCACCATTCCCCATGGACCCGGCTTCCAGAACCAATTGGCAAGCTTCAGGAATAGTCATAAAGAATCTGGTCACCTCGGGATGTGTTACAGTAACCGGTTCACGCTTTTCAATTTGTTTTTTAAACAGAGGAATTACAGAACCACTTGAGCCTAGTACATTTCCAAAACGGGTGGTAATAAATGATGTTTTACCAGTACCAGAATTGGATTTGCTCAAAGATTGAACATAAATCTCAGCAATTCTCTTGGAAGCGCCCATCACACTGGTGGGGTTCACCGCTTTATCTGTAGAGATCATTACAAACTTCTTTGCACAAAATCTAACTGCAAGATCTGCAACATTTTTTGTTCCAAACACATTACATTTAACAGCCTCTGAAGGGTTGTCTTCCATTAAGGGAACGTGTTTATAAGCTGCTGCGTGAAATACAATATCAGGTTGATACAA
>PVMK01179673.1_pt1 | contig 47253 bp, 52 predicted proteins | sample 1853481 | NCBI WGS metagenome assembly PVMK01 (sample SAMN08533507, study PRJNA380276) | Marine sediment metagenome, whole genome shotgun sequencing project.
TTGGTACTGCATATCGGCAGCGATCGTGGGTAGCACGTGTTTTAATGACCAGGAACCATGCATGTCCGGATGGTAGTAGAACTGCCGTGCGACCGGAGCCAGATCGACGAGCCGCTCGATTATCGCGGCCAGTGGCCGCTGCAGATCCGGAAAGCGCTCGATCAGGCCATTGATGACGCGTTTCTCGTACGGCGTATACATCAGGATGGGCCCTTCCCTGCCCAGCGCACGGACGAGGGACTCCGCCAGCCTCCGCATGGGTGGGTCCCCGCTAAGGTCAAGAAACTCGGCATGATCCGTTTTTCCGGGTGCCAACTCGTAATGGCAGGACCACTGGAACGGCAATGTTTCGTATGGCCTGGTGTCCGCCCAGATGGGTACAGGTGGCATGATGGTTTCAAAATCGAGGTAATAACGCGGATAGGTCAGTTCAGCCATAGAGCTGCGCGCGCCCGGCAGCAGTTCCGGCTTGCCGGACGCCGTGACCTTCTGGATCCACTGCTGTTTCTCCGTCAGGCGGCCCGCCGGCACGTCGCGTATGTCCCGATATCCTTCTGCAACGAATTCGGCGAGTTTGGCCTTATTCCCTGCCAGGCCCTGCACCGGGTAGTCGCTATCCGAGGGCCAGCAGTGGGATACGAAAGGACATTCATAGGGATCGAAACAATACTGACCAACGGGAATGGCCGGCTCTTCTCCGGCCGCGGTGTCCCGAGCTTCCTGTACCCATTCCGGCACGATGGGCAGCAATTGCTCTACCTCGTCCGCCATGTTTTCTTCGACCAGCAGCCCCTGGTAGTCGTTGTCGCCGCGGTAAATAAAGCTGTTGTCGACATACGCGAGTACGATGCCGTTCAATTTGTGCCCCATGCCCTGAAAGACCCAACTCTGCACCGCACAGTCGAAAGAGTGCACTTCCTTGACCGACGTTGACGCTTTTACCTCAAAAATTTTCCAGCCGTCCCCGTCCGGTATCAGTGCATCAACGCGCACAAGCACACCGTCATACTGAAACGTGGCTTCGAAGATCGGAAATTTCGGCCCCGCTTTAACGAGCCGGGCGGTTTTCTTCAACGCGTGACTTAGCCCGCCCTCATAGGGAATAAATACCGCGTCGTCAGTGTCATATATTTGCTGTGCGACCGCACCTACCCTGTGCCCGGTCTCGAACGCAGCTTCGGTCGCAGGGGAAATAACTTGCAACTCGGGCCGGTGAATCTCCAGGTGCAATCGCTTCAGGCATTGCCTGGCGGACATCAGTTTCGTTTTGGAGAGAAAGGCTTCATCGCCTCGTCGATTCTTGTCGAAAAGCAACGACAATACCAGTCATACCATCAATCTCTGCTCTGTCTAGGTAGGTTCCACAGTATCCCGATGCGTCTCCCGCTGCTACAAAAGGAGGCGGCAGCTCTAATATCGTTGCTGAGAGGTGAATGATGTCCCAACAGACGGTCATGAGACGAAGGATCCTCGAATTGCTTGCCCATCCCCGCCAGGTCGCGATGGCCGACGTTGACCTGTCCGAGTGTCCCCACAGTGGCGTTTTTAAAACCCTGGACGCTACCTGTAGTCAGTGCGCGAAGAACCAGGAGTGCGACTGGCTTAATTCCACGGATGACTTCAATGACCTGGCCGAGAAAGAAATGGAGTATCTGTATTGCGCATTGATATTTGGCATCGACTTCATCGACGCCCGTAACGGACATGCAAAGCGCGATGGCAAAGACTGCAACTGCGCCTCCTGTAAATGGGTAAGGGACGCCCGCGATCTGGCGTATGAGTATGTCCAAAAGCCAATGTAAATCCGGGCTGACCTTGTTGGACCACTAGATCAGGAGAAGCGAACATGAACATGACATTATCTGATATCGGAACCGCTATTCTTTTCGTTGTTATCGCTGCGGCATTGATCGTGTGGTTTCGCGCCAAACTTGTGTCCGGCTCACTCAGCCGAATGCGCCGCATGATGACGAGCGTCGGTCTGGATCCCGACAAGCTTGCAAGCTCTGATGCAGGGGCGGGTCTGGATATGCAAGCGGTAAGAACCCGGTGCCGCATGTGCCCCGCCGAAGACCTGTGCGAAAGATGGCTCGCCGGTGAAGTTGCCGGTGACAACGGCTTCTGCCCAAATGCGAAGATATTCGGCGGCGTCGTAAGAGCTGGCTAGTCTGCGGCTTGCGGCCGCGCCGACGGGGCATCCCGTCTCACATTTCAAGCCTCGGCACGTTTTTGGTGCTATTTTAGGGGCCCGTACGATTGCGCCGGCGAGGTTGTACCGAAGGTGACCGAACAGCTCTTCAGAGAAGACTCCTATCTCAAGGAATGCGACGCCATCGTCGTCACCGCCGACGGCGACGCCATTGTCCTCGACCGAACTGTTTTCTATCCCATGGGCGGCGGCCAGGCTGCTGACACCGGGACGATTCACTGGGAAGGTGGCAGCGCAACCGTCATCGATACGCGTTACGGCGATGGTGGCGCCATCAGGCATATCGTCGAGGAAAACGCAGCGCAGCCTCAGGCCGGCACCCAGGTGCGCGCTTCTATCGACTGGGACCGGCGTTATCGGCACATGCGCATGCACACGGCGCTGCATCTGTTGGGTTCCATACTGAAATACGGCGTCACCGGCGGCAATATCTCGGCTGAAAAGAGTCGTCTCGACTTCGATATGGAAGACACGATCGATAAAGAAGAAGTCGCCAGAGCGCTAAAGGCGCTGGTCGAGGAAAACCATTCAATCAGTTGCCGTTGGATTACCGATGAAGAACTGGAGGCACAGCCGGATCTGGTCCGCACGATGTCTGTGCAACCGCCCAAAGGTGCCGGCAAAGTGAGGTTACTCGATATCGAAGGCGTAGACCTGCAGCCCTGCGGCGGCACGCATCTGAAATCAACGGGCGAAGTCGGTCAGGTGCGAATCGGCAAGGTCGAGAAGAAAGGCAGACGCAATCGCCGCGTCAACATCCATCTTGACGACTAGATCTGTATCGCCAAGCTACTCGAATTCAATCCAGGTGGTTTTCAGCTCAGTGTAATCGTCGAATGCGTGAATCGACTTGTCTCGTCCATTGCCGCTTTGCTTGAACCCCCCGAACGGCACCGTGATGTCACCACCGAAATAGTTGTTGATACCCATCGTTCCAACTCGCACCGCGGCGGCAACCCGATGCGCGGTATTGATATTGTTGCTCCACACGGCTCCAGCGAGGCCATAGATTGAATCATTCGCGATCGCGACTGCCTCCTCCGCGTCCTTAAAACCGATGACCGACATCACGGGCCCGAAAATTTCCTCCTGTGCGATGCGCATGCTGTTATTAACGCCATCGAAAATAGTCGGTTCGTGATAGCTACCACCTGAGTCCACCATGATCTGCCTGCCGCCGACCACCAGGGAGGCGCCTTCTGCCTGGCCGATATCAACGTACTCCGCAACCGTCCGCAGCTGCGCTGCATCGATCATGGGGCCCATCGCCGTCGCCGGATCCAACGGATCACCGGGCATCCAGTTTTTGCTTTGTTCGACTACCATTTCGACGAACCGCTCACGGATACTTTCTTCGACGATCAATCGCGTGCCCGCTGTACAGGTCTGGCCACCGTTATAGAACACTGCCATCGCGGCAAATGTGGCCGCCTTTTCCAGATTTGAATCGGCGAACACAATATTCGGACTCTTGCCACCGAGTTCCAGGAAGGTGCGTTTCAGGTTGGACTCGCCTGAGTACTGCATGAGTTGCTTGCCGACCTCTGTAGAGCCGGTAAACGTCAGCCCGTCTATATCATGGTGTAAAGCGAGGTGCCGACCGAGGCTTCCTCCCGGTCCCGGCAACACTTGCAGCACACCATCTGGCAAGCCCGCTTCGCTGGCCAGACCTGCGATGCGTAACGCCGATAGTGGTGTGTTAGAGGCCGGCTTGAGAATGACGGAATTTCCCGTCGCCAATGACGGCGCGAGCTTCCAGGCAGTGGTGGAAAGCGGAAAGTTCCACGGCACGATCGCCGCAACGACACCCAGGGGCAAACGCTGAACAAGCGCCAGACAGTCGGCCGGGGCCGGCGAAATCTGATCGTACACCTTGTCGATCGCCTCGCCGCTCCAACGAATTGTGCGCGCCGCAGCGGGCACATCGACACCCGTCGTGTCGGCGATTGGCTTGCCGACATCAAGACACTCGAGCAGCGCGATTTCATCGGCATGGTCCTCAATCAATTCTGCCCAGCGCACCAGCACCATTTTTCGATCTGCAGGCGCCATTGACGCCCAGACGCCACTATCGAACGCGGCCCCGTGCAACGGCAACGGCGCGATCCGCATCTTCAATCCCGCAATTCGCCACGTCGGCGAGCTTCTGACCATTGGCCGGACTCACCGTCGCACGTGTCTCTCCGGCCAGGGTATCCTGGTATCGGCCGTTGATGAAGGCACGGCCCTCTATCTCGAGTACCGCCGCATCGGAATTCCAGTCTTGAATGGTTTTATCCAACATGATCTGCCTACCTCCACTTGCCTATTGCATCTGCCCGAATGAGTGACTGCGCCGTGAGCCTTTTCGACCGCCGATTAGAGCCTCGCGTCCAAGGAAACGCTTGATTTACGACTTCCCACGATTTTTGCGCCACAGGCAACAATGACAATCCGGGCTTCTACGTAGCGCAATCGTCAAATCTCATAAATGTCCGCGTTGGGTCGATTGTTGCCTGTCGGAATTCTATCATCTGACTGTCTGTTCACGGGCTCTCACCCGCCAGTCAGTGCAGGCGAAATCTGACACTGTCTGTACGGTCGAGTCTGTGTTATCACAACCTAGTCAGTCCTAAGTACGACGAGACTAGACGGGCCGGTCGTCTTACTCATGGTGATTCCGTTGCGTCTTGTAAACGACAGAGATTATGTGCGAGATTGCTGTTGGCGACAATCAACAAACCAAAAGGAGATTCCGTTTTGACGCGATCTGATTTTCGTGACTACACAAGGAAACTGTATAAAATCGTATCAACAACCGGGCAGAGCAGAGATTGGGAGTCGGAGCGTGCGTTATTCCACCCGGACGCCCGGCTCGTTCGCACTGGCGTTCATCAAGACGGTTCAGTATTCGCGAAAGTAATGTCCTTCGACGAATACATTAATAACGCCGACGAATTACTTGCAGATGTTGAGTTCTCAGAAATCGAGACCAAACATGTGGCACGCATATTCGGCAACGTTGCCCAGGTAGCGAGTGTTTACGAGTCGACATTCAAGACCGAGACAGAAGAAATTCACGGTCGTGGTGTGAACTTCTTCAATCTGATTTATGACGGATCTGCCTGGCTCATCTTGAGCATCGTCTGGGATAACGAACGCGAAGGATTATCTTTGGCTGATAGTGGCTTTGAACTCTGAAACGCGTTAACAGTAATATAAGGTAAACAAGCTATGGCCAAAGTTCTCGTTACCGGATGCAACCGCGGCATAGGTTTGCAGCTGTGTATTCAATTGAAGAATCGCGGTGATGAGGTGATTGGTGTCTGCCGCTCCGCGAGCCCCGAGTTATCTGCGCTGGGCATTCGAGTTATTGAGGGCGTTGATGTTGCGGATGCAGACGATGTCGCTGCAATGGCTCAGGCGCTCGAAGGCGTGCCCATCGACATCCTGATCAACAACGCGGGGATCCTGCGCTCGGACAGGCTCGGCAACATCGATTACGATGTAATGCTCGAACAGTATCGCGTCAACACTCTGGGTCCGTTGCGCGTCACCGAAGCCTTACTGCCCAACCTGCATGACGGCTCCAAGGTTGCCATCGTCTCGAGCCGTGTTGGGTCGATCGAGGATAATAGTTCAGGTAATAACTATGGCTATCGTGCCTCGAAAGTCGCGGTGAACATGGTGGGCACGAACCTTCGGCATGATCTTGAGCCCAAGGGCATTGCGATTGCGCTATTGCACCCGGGCCTGGTGGCGACCGGGATGACGGGTGGCAGAGGTATCCCGCCTGACGAGGCTGCCAGGGGACTCATTCAGCGAATAGACGACCTTGGTATGGAGAATACCGGCGGCTTCTGGCACGCGGAGGGCTATCGTCTGCCGTGGTAGGCAAAAACTGCTGTGCTGGCAGCACAATCCCCGCTTTTTGACCCCGGGGAATTGAGGAGTATGATCGGGCGGACAAGGGAAAACCCGTTGCGGGCGATGATCGTCGTGATGCATCGCCATTCAGGAGGGGACGCTCCGACGCGAAGATGTTCATTTCTCCGAATCGAGACGGCCTGCACAAGATCGTCATTCTGAACCCCAAGGGGGGTTGCGGTAAGACCACACTGGCAACCAACCTCGCGAGCTACTTTGCGCTTCGAGGACCCGCACCACTGCTTATCGATAACGACCCCAATGGCTACACGATGCGCTGGCTGGAAAGGCGCTCGCGAAACCGTTGCGAAATCCATGGCATGGCCACGTACAGGTCATCGATGCGAGCCACGCGCAGCTGGCAGTTACGCGTTCCGGACGCGACCAGCACGGTCATCATCGATACACCCGCCGCCATCGGTCAGCCAGAGATGCATGAGCTGACTTATGATGCAAACAGCATCCTAATTCCCGTCATGCCTTCAGCGATCGATATTCGGTATGCAACCAGTTTCATCGCCGATCTTTTGCTCGTCACGCAAATTGACCGGCGTGACCGGCAGCTTGCCGTTGTCGCAAACCGCACGCGGCACAACACCAACAGCCTCACCAGGCTCATGCGTTTCCTGACGAGCCTGAAGATTCCAATCATCGCGGTACTCCGCGACAGTCAGAATTACGTACACGCAGCAGATCTTGGCATGGGCATCTATGAAATGCCGCGCCACAGGGTGAAAACAGACGTTGAACAGATGAACCTGATTATCAACTGGCTCGATCAACTGCCGCTGAGACAGCGGGAAGCCGAGCCGTTATCACCGTTCGAATCCCGGCCGGAACCAACGATCAAACCCTTGCATTAACGACGCGCCGCGACCCGGCGCGCTTGAGGCTATTTCACGCCTGCACGCAGGTTCTGGATGCCATCGACGCTGAACTCGCCAGGCATCGTCGAGCTGACGCCCTTCTGTTCATCAATCACACGCACTAGTGACACAACGACGATTATCATCGTGTTGACATAATTATTGTCTCCCTATAGCGACAATTTGTGATGACGCTCACGGCAACTGTGGTTCCGAGGGTTTAAGGTGTAGGACCCTTCGATAACGACCCTAAAGGATTAGGCAAGAAAATGGCATTAGACGTCACCGCAGAAGCGCTCGATCAACCGCTCAGCGCACAAGACATCGTTAAGTCTCTCAAGGCTAATCTGAAGGTCCCGGAGGGCTTTGCCTCCGAGCACATCCATATCAGCGGTGACGGAACAGATTCTGCTGAAAAACCGACCGTGGTTGGCAAACAATTTACGCTAGCCAATCGCGTGCGAGGTCTGCGTACGGAGTTCACGTTTTTTGATGAAGGCTTCGTAAAAATTCGCGAATACAAACGGAAGAAACTACTCCAGGCTTACATGCTGGAACTCCGGTTCCTGAATCCCAAGCCGACCGTAATCCGGCGCTTTGTGATGCAATCGCTTTGGACGGCGCTGGGCTCAGGCGGAATCGCAGCAATATGTTGGCTCATTGCGAAGTGGACGACGCTGGATGCATATATGCTTCCTGCATCGATCGTATTCGCAACCGGCGCGATTGTCGCCTTGCTACTGTTCATTTACCAGAGTGGCGAAAAAGTTCTGTTCTGCACGGCGAGCGGTAAGGTCCCGGTACTCACACTACTTGCGAGCTTCAGCTGCCTGCGCCGCTACCGCTCGGTCATGCCCGAAATCAGCCGGGCCGTTGGTGACGCCATCTTGAGAAATACGCTCGAAGAAGAACCATACCTCCGCGCAGAGATGCAAGACCATTACCGTCTTCGAAACGGCGGTGTCATTACGCCGAAAGCCTGTTCTACAGGTACGGCTCGTATCCTGGCCAGATTCGGCTAGCCAGCAAAGCGTTACATACCGTCTTCGTAAGACCCGCCTCTGCTTGTCGCTGCGGACTGGCGTTTACTACCATACTCAGTATGCAATCTGACAAACTGGTCAGCCGAGATTGGCCAGGTATTTCAGCCTACTTGTGCTGGTTGACCGCCCAATCATAGTCGATATAGACAATCTCGTAATTGATCGTGCCAAGCAACTCGTCTTTCAGGCTTGCCGGCGCGACGCTCGCGACGTAGTCGATCAGTCCACGATCAGATGACAAGCCGCGCCGCCTCAGATCGTTAATAAAATCTTTTCTGAACCATTTGAAAATCGCGGACAATATAATTTCCTTTTTGTCGTGATCGATGGATACGTTTCGCCGCTCGCTGACAAAATCAACCGCTGCCTGTTGCAGATACGATTCGAGCTCGGCACCGCTTGGTAAGTCCGGTCGCAGTACCGGGCAACTCCTGCTGCCACAGTTCAACACAAAGTGAATACGCGCATCGCGATAGCTTGCCCTGATGATGTCGTTCTCGACCGCATACAGGCTGTATTCCTTGCCGCCGAAAACAAATCGAAGTTGATAAAAAAATCCCAGCCCCTTGACGATTTCAATTGGCGCTTTGACGCTCGTCACGCTTGCCAAAGGCCATCGGTCCAGGATGCTCTTGACGACGTACGCGTTGTAGGCATAAAGCCAGTAGGCCAGTTCATCTTGCTTCGTCTTAAATCGTTCAGGCGTTGATTCCGGGCTGTAGCGGCTAACTGCCGCAAGATAAGATTCGAGTCGTTGCAGATCAGGCGTGTTCTGTTGCCATCGCTCGTAGTCGACATCGCCCGCCCCGTCCACGTACGTCTGCAGCAATTGCTCAAGGACATCGTGCGAAAATCGATCTGCGGGAAAATTCTCCGGGATAGCCGCATCGATCGTGATCAATCGAGGGCGGTTCAGCAGCAAAACTGCCACGACCAAAATCCCTGCGACGAGGGCAATGATGATGCCAATTCTCATATCTCAATCCTACCTGGCAGAACGCGAGCATGGCCGACTGAAACGCGACCAGTCACAAGGATTAAAGACCCACCGGGCAGCAGTTATATTACGCGCCCGGGCAGGTGCGGCCGACAGGGATCTGGAGTATTCTTCATAGCCAGGCAGGGGGGCCATATCTGGGGCGCATGCGGAGGATGGAATGGCAATGTTCAAGAAGGCAGATGATGACGACAGGCTGGATATAGCCTCGCCACCACGAATCGGGCAGGCGCGGCCAATACGGTCTAAAAACGTGTCCGTCATCGGACCAACTCTGGTTTTCAAAGGCGAACTGTCGGCTGACGAAGACCTGATTATCGAAGGTCGCATTGAGGGCACAATTGCCCATCACAAGAAGAATCTCACGGTGGGCAAACAAGGCCGGGTCAAGGCGGACATCCATGCCAGCTCCGTCATCATCGAAGGTCAGCTTGTCGGCGACATTCACAGCGAAGGAGTTGTCTCGCTGGCTAGGGGCGCCGATGTCAAGGGCAACATTTTCTGCGGCCGTATCGTCATGGAGGACGGAGCGAGATTCAAGGGAAGAATCGACATGGGAGAACCGGCCAAGATCGAAGTGCCGAAAGAACCTGTGCAGGCCAAACCCGTTCAGGTAGAAAAGGTTCCCGCCTAGCCGGACAACATTGCTCTGCAACGCCTGGGCTCGCTGCAGTTCGAGCGGCTTTTTGGTCAGGATGACCTTATGTCGTGGAGCGCAGGGAGGCACGAGATCGACAAGCCGCGAAGCGAGTAAAATAGGTGCCATGCACCTCCTCATCTTTGGTCTCATTGTTCTCGCGATTGTCTTTGGCCCCGGCATCTGGGTGCAGCGGGTGCTCGCGAAATACTCCGAACCCGCCGACCGCTACTCCGGTACCGGCGCGCAGCTTGCACGTCACCTGCTGAACAAGAACGGTCTCGAGAACGTCAAGGTCGAACAAACCAGGGACGGCGATCATTATGATCCCGATGAAAAGGCGGTGCGCCTGACCCCGGACAAGTTCGACGGGCGATCGTTAACGGCAATCACGGTTGCCGCACACGAAGTCGGTCATGCCTTACAGGACCGTGATGGTTTCGGCCCCCTGAAACTCAGAACCCGCCTGGTCAAAGGCATGCGCAATGTCGAAAGACTGGGCGCCGGTATTCTGATGGTATCGCCCTTCATCGGCGCCCTCACCCGGATACCGAGTATCGGCATATTGATGTTCCTGGGTGGCCTGTTGACGCTCGGCAGCTCAACACTGATACATCTGGTGACCTTGCCCACAGAGTTCGATGCAAGCTTCAATCGGGCACTACCGATCCTCGAGAACGACAACATCCTGAAGCAAAAAGACAGAAGACACGCAAGACACATCCTGAAAGCGGCCGCCTACACCTATGTATCAGCATCATTGATGAGCCTTCTCAACATAGCCAGGTGGTGGGCGATCTTGCGTCGCTGATCAATCACGCCTCAAGCATTCGTCGCGCCGCTGTTATTCCTCGGTCGGCTCGCCGTCTTCGCCAGGTATCAGGGTCTCCGTGTCATCGTCCTGCGCCGGTGCAGCATCTGGTTCCGAATCATCCGCCTGCGCCGCTTCAGCGCCCTGTCCGGCATTACTCCCTTGCTCGCACGTCCAACCCATTTCCCGGAGCTTGGCAATGAACTCTTCGGTTTTCCTTTCACAATAGCCTGTTTCGTTCAAGGCCCGCCAGAGCACCTGAGTTTCACCAGGTGCTTCGGTATCTTTGTAGTAGTGCACCTCACAAGGAACCGTCACACCCGTTTCGTAGAGGATTTCGACGCGCCTTTGCAGCTCCCCGAAGGAGCACTGATAGCTTTGAGCGCCTTGTCCAAACGAAAGGCACGGTAGCAATGCCGCCAGGAGCACGGCCAGGATTTTGTCGTTCATATCGCTCACCCGAAGCAAGTAACAATAGTTCCCAAAGTATAACAAGGTCCGTGCGTTACCTGGATCTGGTCTGTGGACGCTCTGATCGAAGCCAAACTTCAGGATCGATTTCAATACAGAGGTTGTCAGGTAACTTACGGCAACTTTCTCATGTTAATTCTAGAACCTTGTCCACGAAATCGCCGCGGATCCCGGGTGAGCGTGCCATCTGCTGGGATCTGGAGTACTCTTCTCTGGAGCGCGGGTCGCACATGGGCTCACGTCACAAAAAGAACGTCCGTAGATTCGCCTGCGAACCGGAGAATAATTCCATGTTAAAGAAACCTGAATACAGAGAGACTCGATCGGTATCCGTGCCGTCAAAGTCGGAGAATGATCCCACGTTCGTAAGCTCTAATGGCAGCGATAGCGAGAAATCACCGGTAACGATCGCAGTAAAAAACAAAGACATCCCACGTGTACAGCCGAAGAACATATCTGTATTCGGATCAACGCTGGTATTCAGAGGAGAACTTTCGGCGGACGAAGAGATACTGATTCAGGGCACGATCGAAGGCACGATCGCTCATCATAAGAAGAATCTCACCGTGGGCAAAGAGGGACGAGTCACCGCCCTCATACACGCCAGTTCCATAACGATCGAGGGGCGGGTCGATGGAGACATCCATGGTGACGTCTATGTGCGACTGACTGAAGGGGCGGAGGTCAATGGAAACATCTTCAGCCCTTGCATCAGGATGGATGAAGGTGCGCGATTCAATGGCACCATGCATATGGGACCAAGCGTCAAATTATCCATGGTGGCGCGCCCCACTGCAGTTTGAGACTTTGGCGCGTGGTGCCACGCGGTTTCGCCTTCATTGCTTGCGAGATCGTTAACCGTAGCGTTTTTCGATCAATAGCCACGTTCTACATCGACAACGCTCAATAGTTTTTCACCCAGAACATATCGGCGCAGGTTTTCCCTGGCGATGATCAGTGTTCGCTGAACTGCATCGAAATTGCGGCCCGCGATGTGCGGTGTAATCACAACGTTTTTGGCGACCCACAACGGATGGTCTGATGGCAATGGCTCGGGATCCGTGACATCCAGCCCCGCGCCGGCGAGAGTGCCATCATTCAGTGCGACGACCAGGTCGTCGGTAACCGTTGTCTTGCCCCGCCCTACGCTGATGTAATACGCACCGGGTCTTAGTGCATCGAAAAACCTGCTGTCGATCAAGCCGTTCGTTTTATCTGTCAATGGCAGCGCATTGACGACGAAATCGGCTTCGCCTGCGAATTCATACATCTCGTCCGACAGGCCGACTTTGTCAACGAACTCGGGTCCCTCACGGCTGGAATTTCGTGTGGCGATGACGCGCATACCGAGCGCCGATGCACGCCGGGCTGTTTCGGTGCCGATGCCGCCCAGCCCAAGAATCAGCAGCGTCTTGCCAGAGAGATCGGTGCTGAGTTCTGCGTTGCGGGCCCAGCGTTGCTGATCCTGCTGCTCCTGGTAGTAGGGCAGTTTCCTTGACAGCATCAAGGTCATGGTAATCGCCAACTCTGCGATGCTCGGACCGGAGACCCGCTGGTTGTTGCTCATGATGAAGTCGATTTTACGGACACCGGGGTCACTGAGGCAGCGATCGACGCCGACCAGATAAGTGTGTATCCAGCGCAAGTTCTCGAGTTGCTTCAGGACCTGCGGCCTGCAGAAACCGATGAAAACATCAGCATCGGCAATCAAATCCAGATCCGGATCAAATGGCTCGAACAGAACCACCTCGGCGTCGCCTGCCACCGCTTCGATGCCGGCCAGGAATTCTGCTTCCGACCCTCCCAAAGTGGAACGGTACGCGACAACCACCTTCCTTGGCTTGGCCCAGCGCGGATGATTGCGAATCGGCTGGGGCGATTCCCGTAATGAGAGACTATCGATGAGTGCTATAGCGGCAGGATCTGCCTGCTGAGCATTCGCGCTATTGCTTGCGACCGTCAGGCCGAACCCAAGCAATGTTACAAGCCAGGCAGATGTACACACGACTTTATTCATTCTTATTGACTCCGTGGCAGTAAGGGAACCAGAAATCGGTCCCCAAACGGTGGTGTGTAAGGCAGTTTCAGGGTTGCCCATGCGTAGGCGCCCGCCGGAATCCCGATATCGGCCAGGATCAGGTCTCCCGTGTGATCAGGCAGCAGGCCCGTCTTGGGCAGGGCCAGAGTCAGGGTCCAGCGGGCTCTCATGTACTCGCCCGGCGTCTCGCCGGTGGTGGCGTTCACGCCAGAGGGAATATCCAGGGCAAGAATCGCTGCGCCCGCGCCATTTGCCCATTGAATGAGGCGAAGCGCCTTTCCCCGGGGCGCTTTCTGCAGGCGGTAGCCGATCAGTGCATCAAGAATGATATCAACGGGCTCGTTTGAGCCGGTGAGCGAATCAATATCGACTTCCCGGGCGGGGGTGGCTTGCAAGATATGCCGCTGCCACACGCCCGCTGCTCCGAGGCGGTCGGGCGATACCAGACAGAGGCGTACTTGCGCACCGCGATTCGCCAGGTGCCGTGCGCCGCAGATGCCTCCCCCGCCGTTGCCACCGTTGCCAGCCAGTACGACGATGTTCGCCCCGGGCCAAGTCTCGCCCAGACAGACGATAGCCTGCTCTGCCAGGTTCCGCCCGGCGTTCTCCATCATCTGCAGGAGATTAGGCCCGGTGTCCTCGATAGCCACCCGATCCACCTCGATCATCTGCTCTGTGGTCACGGCGGGTACTTCGATACCGGTATCAGTGAAGTATCGTAGGGACATGGTTCGCATGTTGCGTTGATTCGAGGGTCCATGCAATTGCTGAGGATTACCCTGGTGTGGCCCCCGGACGCCGAATACCAGCACCAACTCGAACACGGCGTTGGAGCAAACCGGTAGGTCGACGGCCATCATTCACAATGCCGGGCTATCAGTTCTAGTGCTTGTGTCTGCTTATTGATAACCTCTACTGTCCGCAACACGGAGAATAACAATGAAACATAACTCCTGCGCCGCCATGCTCCTGCTTGCTGCAATCCTGATATTTTCCAGCTCCGACCTGCTTGCCCGGGATTCGGAAGGGACGCTGGAGAAAATTGCAAGAACCGGCGAATTCGTGATCGGCTATCGTACTGACGCGAGCCCATTGTCCTATGAAAACGCAGACGGTCAGCCATCCGGATATTCCGTCGATCTGTGCCGACGCATTGCAGCTGGGGTTAAGATCCATCTCGGCAAAGAGGATATCGAAACAAAATTCGTACCTGTTACGTCAAACGAACGCATATCGGCGGTCGTCACTGGCAAAATTGACATCGAATGCGGTTCAACCACGGTCACTTTGTCACGCCAGGAGCAAGTTGACTTCACACTGCCGACATTCGTGACCGGCGGGAGTGTGCTGTCACTTGCCAAGAACGGGATCCGTGATATGTCCGATCTGTCCGGCAAAAAGGTCGGGGTCGTAAAAGACACAACCACGGTCGAGCAACTTCGGAATCACTTGCAGCAAAACCTGATCGATGCAGAGCTTGTCATCGTCGCTGATCGGAAAGAAGGCATGAAACAACTGAACCGGGGAGACATCGAGGCATTCGCTTCGGATCAAATCGTGCTGATTGGCCAGATTATCGAGGCGCTCTATCCAAAGCAGTACTCGCTTGCGGACGAGACTTTTTCCTACGAACCTTATGGATTCGTGGTACGACGAAACGATGCCGATTTTCGGCTCGTTGCCAACAGGGCCATAACGCAGCTATATCGTAGCGGACAGCACATTCCAATATTCAATAAATGGATTGGTCGCATCGGTATTCGCCCGTCACCGATTCTTGTTGCGATGTATCAACTCAACACCCTTCCAGAATAGTCTGTAACGAGAAAATTCTAATGAAGAGATCGACAAAAGCTGCGCTTCTATCCGGCCTGATTTTTCCCGGCGTTGGCCACATGGCCTTGAAGCAATATCTACGTGGCTCGATTTTGATGCTGGCCGCCCTGATAGCCTTGTCAGTGATTATCACAAAAGCAGTAAATCAGGCCCTGGCCATGGTCGACAAAATAAATAGTGGTGAGATTCCTCTTGAATCAGTGACGATTACAGAACTGGCTTCGCAATCCACAGGTGCTGCGGAAGGCTCAATATTGAATATTGCTATGCTTGTTGTCGTCGCATGCTGGCTGATCGGCATCATCGATTCCTATCGACTCGGAATCCATCAAGAAAAACAGAGGACTCCAGACTCAATAATCTGACGAAAGATTCCGGTCTGGATGATTACTGGACGCTATTCGATAAGTCGAACTATCGAATATAGTTAAGTAGATTCAATTGATTATGATCGCTTAAGTTTATCGTCAGAAAAAAATCAGCCCCCCATCAGGCAGCCTTATCCCTGTTTCCCTAGCTTTAGTCTGGACCGCCGTCGTGTGCGGCACAACAACAGAGGATAAAGCCATGAAAAGCAAGTTGACCGTCATCCTGATAGCTGGAATCTCCCTGGTGGGTTGCACCACAATGCGCCCTATTGAAACCGGGCAAGCCAACCTGACCGAGCAATTTGAAACAGGCGACCATCTGGTGATCTATGAGAAATCCGGCCGGATTGTGGACATGACCCTTGATGTGATCGATGGTGACAGTCTCGAAGGAACTTTAGCAGGCAACAACCTCATTCCTGTAGAGGTAGATATCAATGACATCGAGAAAATCGAGGTTGAGAAAATCGATGGGGTGAAAACCACGTTGGCTGTGGTCGGTGGCACCATCGTTCTCTTACCGCTCATGCTGATTGCGGCTATGTCCGGCGCAATGTTCTCACAGTAATAACTAATAGCCATCACGGATCAACCTGACGAGTAATTACGATGAGACTGTACATTCACAGAAGCCTGAGCATACTCGTACTTGCTGCTCTCGCTGCATGTACAACGATGCAGGAAGTGAAACAACAAGAGGGGCTACTGACGGATTACCTCGAAATCGGTGACCACATCATTGTCTATGAGACAGACGGCCGAATTGTCGATATGCGCTTCGTACTTGTCGAAGGCAATGTATTACGCGGCAGCTTGTTCGACGATGGACTGGAATCAGTCGAGATCAAACTGGAGCATATCGAAAAAATCGAGGCAGAACGGATTGCGTTGGGAAGATCGACGGCTGCCGTATTAGGCGGCATTGTGTTGGCTCCTCTTGCCGCCGTTGGCGCCGGCCTGGCGCTGGCAGGGCAATGAATCGCGTACCGGCCTCAGTCGGTCGCAGGGGTGGAGCTGCCCACGTAATTATCAGCAGTCTGCGGTCCCGACGGCGTTACTATCGAAATTGCCCCTCAGTTTGAGAATGCCGGACAGACGCTTGTCTGTCCCGGCACTCAAATATTTGTGCGTCAGGACAGCTTCTCCGAGGCAACGCGATACATCCAGACAGAGACCAGGGCAATAATGACCAGACCCGCTCCACCACCGAATTGCAGCGACTCACGGAGTGCGAACACGTCTGCGTCGCCGGATTGCACGATGGGAATCGCCATGAGTATGCCAACGAGTGCCTCGCCGGTAATCAGTCCGGCCGCGAAAAGCATGCCGTGGCGCATACTCTTTTCACCGTCCTCACCACGTTTCGCATGCACCTTCTGAGCGAAGTGCGCAATCAGCCCGCCCACGAATATCGCTGAAGTCAGCTCGAGCGGCAGATAGATGCCGACCGCTACGGCGAGTACCGGCATGCGAAATGATGAGCCCCTGGACTTCAGGATCTCATCACCCATGATAACGAGGATACCGATCGCACCACCGATCATGACCATAGTCCAGGGAAGACCTCCCCGGAATACGCCCTGTGCCACCGACGCCATTAACGTAGCTTGCGGCGCGGCCAGCGGTTCCGGGTGTTCGGCGGTCGGTACGCCAATGCCGTAGGCTTGCAGCAGCAGCGTCAGGATCGGCGCCATGACCAGAACCGATGACACAACCCCGACGCCCTGCATGATCTGTTGTTTCCACGGTGTGGCGCCGACGATGTAACCCGCTTTCAGATCTTGCAAATTGTCGCCGGCAATCGCTGCCGCACAGCAGACGACGCCACCGATCATGATCGCCGCCGGTGGCCCAAGCGATGACTCGGGACCCATCATGAGCAACAGCACAATAGATGCGAACAGGATCGTAGCGATCGTGATTCCGGAAATCGGGTTATTTGACGAACCGACGATACCGGCCATATAGGCCGCAACCGAGGAAAACAGGAACCCCGCAATGACCATGATAATCGTCATCGAAATACTGATGCCGAAATTTTCAACGATGTTCTGGTAAAGGATGAAGATCGGAATCACAAATACTGCGATGCCGATCAGCACATAGTTCATCGGAATATCCATGTCGGTATGAACGGTAGCCTCGCTCGCGCCGGCCCGGACCCGTGCCAAACCGCTTTTGATACCGTCCATGAGCGAGCTACGCATCGACACCAGCGCCCAAACGCCGCCAACGACCATTGCGCCTACACCGAGATAGCGAATCTGTTGGCTCCAGATCGCGCCGGCAAGATCCTGTGCGCTGGTGCCGGAGGCAAGCATTGCGGCCAGGTCCGGGCTGCTGTCAAGAAAGAAAGTCGAGAAGATGGGGATAGCGAAGTACCAGGAAATGGCTCCGCCGGCGAATACGAGCACGGCAATATTAAGCCCGACAATAAAACCGACGCTGATCAGCGCCGGTGACAGGTTGATGCCGAGAAAGCCGATTGTGCTCTGACCAAAATATCGTCCCACCTGCGCGGTACCGGTCCAGAGCTTCAAGCCGGTCGCGCAAAATTTGATGAAGGCGCCAGCCATTGCTGCGAGGGCGAGATATTTGATGCCGGACGCCGGATCCTCTCCAACCTTCAGCACTTCGGCCGTCGCTTTGCCTTCGGGGAAGGCAAGCTGCTGCTCGACAATCAGCGAACGCCGCAGCGGAATCGTAAACAGCACACCCAGCAAACCGCCGAGTCCGGCAATCGCCGTGACCCACCAGTAGTGGAAGACATCCCAATAACCCAGCAAAATGAGCGCAGGAAGAGTGAATATGACGCCGGCTGCCAGGGACTCGCCGGCAGATGCCGCCGTCTGCACAATGTTGTTTTCAAGAATATTGGAGTTCTTGAACATCCTGAGAACCGCCATCGAGATGACCGCGGCCGGTATCGATGCCGATACTGTCATTCCCGCGAACAGGCCAAGATAGGCATTAGCACCTGCCAGCACGATCGACAGGATGAGGCCAAGCAGGATTGCTTTAACGGTAAGTTGTGGTGGAACAGACGGTGAATTCATGCACCCCTCCGGTTTCTTTTTTTTGTCATGGCGTCGCCGCTTGACCCGCTTGCATCGGAATTCCCCTGATGCTGTCGTAATTTCGGGCAGCGAAGGCGGAATAGTAGCAGAGTGCAACGAATCGATTGTCTCGACTGATGGGACAGCGCACCACAATGACTCATGTTGGCGCTCAGATGACGCGATGCATTCCCACACCGGAATCCGATATCAATGCAGGCCGGTAGTGATTTAGAACCGCTTTCCTGGGAATTTGCGTTTTCACACGGTCTCGATGCAAAGCAGAATTAACGCCCCGCTGCCGATCTGCCACGCATCGACTATAATAAAGGCAAATCCGCCGAACGACGTGCCTGCACCGGAGATCTGACGTATTTTCACGGCCATGCAGGTCACGCCATCTCGGACATGCACGCGGAGGAAGAAATGGCAATATTCGGAAAATCAGATGACAACGGCAGGCCGGACGTAGCGTCGGCGCCAAAAATCGGGCAGGCGCGGCCGATGCGGTCAAAAAAAGCGTCAGTCATCGGACCGACACTGGTTATCAAAGGCGAGCTGTCGGCAGACGAAGACCTGATTATTGAAGGCCACGTAGAGGGCACGATTGCCCATCACAAAAAACATCTCACGGTGGGCAAACAAGGTCGGGTCGTGGCAGACATCCATGCCAGCTCCGTCATCGTTGAAGGGCAGCTTGTCGGAGACATCCACAGTGAAGGCATGGTCACACTGGCCAAAGGCGCCGAGGTCAAAGGCAATATCTTCTGCAGCAATATCGTCATGGAATACGGCGCGAAATTCACAGGAAAAATCGACATGGGAGAACCACCCAAAGTAGCAGTAGTGCCGAAAGAACCTGTGAAGGCCGAACCCGTTCAAACGGAAAAACCTCGCACAGTGGCAGGGCAAGCAGCAAAAGCCAGCATTTATTAATTCCCGGAGATCGTGAAAAACGAGGCGGAGCTGTCCTCTAAAAACTCCTGCTTGACTTGCTCTCAGCCTTTGACTTATTGAGACAGCGTGGCTGTTTGTGCCGTTCACAGCTGACGACGGTTAACTGTCGTTTAATGAGCTGGTATACAGAAAACCGCATCGATTACGATCAGCATGAAAAGCCGTTTGACATGTTCGTTATTTGGCCGAAAGCAGACAGTCATAAACTCGTTACAATGGCACGAGCCCACACCTATGACTTGTCGGAGTTGTGAGTCCCGATTCCTTCAGTTACAGGTCCGAAAATGACCAGTTTCGACTGACTGATCGAATAAAATTAGGGCTCGCAAATCGTCAGGAGTGCACTATGGGCTTTCAAATATCTGCCCTCAATATCGACAAATTCAGTCACCTGTTCGGGCAAGATCAAGAGGCGCTTGCAAGGCTAGGTGTCCAGCGCAAAGTGGTTGATAACAACCCCGGATTTCCTTGTCGTGTTTCGTTGCGGGATGCTGAAGTTGGCGAAAAAGTGCTGCTGATGAACTATGAACATCAGCCTATGCCGACCCCATTTCGGTCAAGTCATGCGATTTTCGTCCGGGAATGGGCTAGTCAGGCCATGCCGGATAGGAATGAAGTTCCTGAGATGTTCAGACATCGATTGCTTTCAGTGCGCGCCTTTGATGCCTCAGGGATGATGATCGATGCGGACGTCATTGATGGCGAGCGTCTTGAATCTTTGATCGAGCACCTGCTGGCAAACAAATCTACCAACAATCTTCATATCCACAACGCCAAGCTCGGTTGTTACGCTGCGCTAGTCGAACGCGGCTAGCTGACAGGTCTGCTACTCGCCGAAGGCGAACACCTGATGTCATATAATGTGCGGCCAGATATAGAATGATTTTGCCTGATTATTACTAATTAGAGCCAAATGGAGAGACTTTGAAGCCGAAGCAACAGATTCTTAGGGCATTTTTTCATATTGTTGGCGCTGCCATGATAGGTAATGGAATCTGGATGGTCTCGCGAGCGATCGAGTGGTTTTTCCATGTTCCTGTGGACATGCTTGCAACAGGTGAACCGAACGGTCATTTGATCCGTGATGTTGGGTTTGCTTACATAGTTTTTGGGTTCGCACTTAACTGGTGCGCATTACAATTGGAACGTCGTCGTGCCATGTTTTTGATGGTTTCCTTTTTCATGGTTGCTCACGCGCTCGGGCATTCAGTCGAAATTCTCATTGGCCTGCTACCGGCTTCGCATTGGTGGATTGACTTCCCGCTAGTCTTGTTTCCGGGCTTAATCCTTGGCGTCCTCGCTATTCCCCGTGTCTGGACATCGCTGGTAGGCGACAGTGACGCGGGTAAGCAAACGCGTGCATTGCGCTGACAAATCGTTTTCTTCGACTCATGACACACCTCCCCTGCGCATTATCGCGCCAGAGTCAGCTATCCATGCAGCCGATACAAGATCACAATGCGGTCATGCCGGCTTTATGCCTGACGACATGATATACAGTGCTTTGACAAGATAATTTTTAGTCAGGTGTCTAAATAGTCAGCCATGAAGATTCCGGAGCCATTTTTTGCGATTATCAACGCAATTATGCGGTTGCTGCTCAGATCGCCGCTTCACTTCATTTCGAGCGCAAGTTTGATGCTAATTACCTTCACCGGTCGAAATAGTGGACGTCAATTTACGACGCCGGTTCGCTATTTTCGGGATGGCGGGACCGTCAGGTCCTTTACATCCGCCGAGAGCCAGTGGTGGCGAAATCTTCGGGGAGGGGCCGATGTCGTGCTCCGCATCGAAGGCCGGGATGCACCGTATCACGCCACGGCAGTGCAGAATGATTCGGAAGAAGTCAGGAAGAGGCTCCAACAGTATCTCGGCTTGTTCCCGCAGGACGCGGCCTACCATGATATACGTCTGAACAGAGACAAGAGCCCGGTATCAGAAGACCTGGAAAGAGCTTCGCGAAGCGCGATACTGGTCGAGGCCATACCCATTCGTTAGTCACAACCATGAATAGTGACAGCGACAATGAGGGGCTCGCGTGGCAAACCGGCGTTTGGGACAAGATGTCGGATGTTTATCAGGAAGACGTCGATCATCGATTTGTTCCGGTCGTTGATGGTGTAATCGGTCGGGCGGAAATAGCGCCCGGCGATCATGTTCTCGACCTCGGCACCGGTACGGGCTCGGTCGCCCTGCGCTCGGCTTCCTTGGTTGGGAATGAGGGCCGTGTCATCGGCAATGACATTAGCCAGGACATGTTGCGCATCGCGACTCAGAAGGCAAACGAGTTGCACCTGACTAATATCGAGTTCCAGGAAGGTCGCGCGGAGAGTATCCCGGCAGAGGATTCATCCTTCGATGTCGTGCTGGCTTCATTGAGTCTTATGTATGTTATCGATCGCGGGGCTGCGGCACGTGAAATCGGCCGCGTGCTGCGGACCGGAGGACGGTTTGTCGCAGCAGTGTGGGCCGCTCCGGATGAATGCGACATCGTACTGTTTCAGCAAACAGCAGGGAGCTTTGCGCCGCCACCGCCCGTGCCAGGGGTCGGTCCGGGCGCAATGGCCGATCCCAAGGAGTTCATTGGCCAATTGTCGCTGTCGGGAATTCAGGCCCAGATTGAAGGCCAACTGCTCAGTTTTGAGTTCGACGACTTTGAGTCCGCCTGGGACGTTCTTGCTGGTGTTACTACGGCAAGTCTGGCGCCGGATGTTCAGGAACAGGCAAAGAATGCGGTCCGCAACCTCATGTGGAACGACGTTGCCGCGCCTCGATCTTTTCAGAACAAAACTCAATTCATCACCGGTCGAGCCCAATAAAAAAGGGCAAGACCTGCAGGCCCCGCCCTTTTAGTCCTCAACCCCCAAGGAGTGTGAGGCCGGCCTGCAATGCATTCATTGCAAGCCGTATCGCATCATTAAAGCGCTACGATGTTCTCTGCCTGGGGACCTTTCTGGCCCTGAGTAACAGTGAACTCGACTTTTTGGCCTTCAACGAGGGTTTTGAAACCGTCGCCGGCAATGGCGCTGAAGTGGGCAAAAACGTCGGGACCAGATTCCTGCTCGATAAAGCCAAAACCTTTGGATTCGTTGAACCATTTAACGGTGCCGGTAGTAGTAGACATAGTTTTATCCTATTAAATCAAGAGTAATTGAAGCCTTTTGACAAGGCCATTTGGCTGGAAGTATTGCTATTACTTATGAAGAACAGGACGAGGTATTAAAGAAGGGACATCGAAATGGTGCACATAAATATAAGACGAACTTTCAAGCTGGCCGCATTATATACAGCAATACCCCGTAGTCAATGAGTATTACGGGCAAAAGAAAACGGGGCCGCTTGCGACCCCGTCTATTGAGCTCGATCCGCCGTCGATCAGTATTCCGGACCGTCGCTGTACTCGAGCCCGGCTTTGCCAGCCTGCTCGCTGACAGCGTCATAGATCTTCTGATCCAGTGAGTCTTTAAAGCCACCGGCTTCTTCGACTTTCTTGGAGATATAGCTGTCGCGATCTTCTGCGAGTTCACGTATCTGCCGCTGCAGGTCGGCCCGCTCGCCGGCGAGTCGTGCGACGTACGCTTCCTGTTCCGCCGGCGCCATAGGCTTCAGTGCCGCGGGCAGCTCAGCCTCGTCGAGTTCGTCGAGCTTGATGGCTCCGCTGGCGATGCCGTCAACCAGCTCATTCTCACCCAGGAGATTCGCCGTGCCGGCTGCCGACATATTGAACGCGGCACGACGCGCACGGGATTCAACCGATGAACTCCTATGCAGTTTGTCGGTAGCCGCGACCTTACTCGCCATTTTTTCTTTTTCTTCCTCGCTGCCGTAGTACAACCGCGTGTCGTCAAGCCTTGCCGACAAAGTGGCGATCTCTCCGTCAAACGGGGTCGTCATTGCAACCGCGCTGCCCGCCTGGTCTACCTGGAAGAACTTGCCATGGCCGAGGCTCGCGATCTGCGTCCAGGGTCCGGCGGTGGTCGGAATTTCACCGCATTGAATCGTGTTGATCACGATGCCTTTCTCCAACGCGGCTGTCACGATCTCCGGATACTGCACCTCGTCCTGGTAGTCCATGTGCGGTGGTGCATCGCCGATCAGGAACACCACCTGGTAGGCCTGTGAGTCCTGACTCCAGGAGATATTGTGCACGGCTTCGTACAACGCCTGATTCACGCTCTCGGGCGTGTCGCCGCCGCCATCCGCCTGAAAGTCCATCAGCGTGGCATAAACGGAATCCAGATCAGCGGACAGATCGACAACTTTGGTGACGTAGTGATCACCGCGATCACGATAGGCGACCAGACCGATGCGAATCTCAGGCGTCGGCTGTGCCGATGCCATCGTTGTGGCGATTGACCAGATCTTGTCCTTCGCGGTCTGAATCAGGCCACTCATGCTGCCGGTCGTATCGAGCACGAACACGACGTCTATTTTGGGGATGCCAGCAGGTGCAACGATGTGCTCGATCGGAGTAGCGTCAATATTTCTGGCATTGAGTGACGGATAATAGATCACCGCACCCAGTGTTAGTGCGAACAGGGCAAGCCCTAGGATTTTGCTTTTCATGATGATGTCCTCTTGTCCTATATATAAGGAGTAAAAATATCTATTGGGTAAACAGTTGGGCAAGGGCCGCATCGGCCTGCCGCCTGGCGCGCTCGAAGTTCTCGCTGTCGGCCAGCATGTTCTGTTCCGGCCTCGCCTTCCGCTGCACTGCTGGCGGAATTGCCACAAACAGCGCCTGCACCAGGAAGAAACACCAGGTCGCGAGGAACACGCTGCCCGAACGGGTGATCGCCCAGACCGCGGCCGAGACACTCAAAGCGCCCAAACCGAGATCCATCAGCGCCGGCATCACACCCGCATAGAAGTAAAGGGAGCGAACGAGCCAAATGGTGCCGACATGTGCCATCAGATACAGCGGTAACGGTGGTGCAACCCACCAGGTGATTGCCGCCATTGCTGTCCAAAGCGTTAACGTGGTGACGCGCCCTACCCGTTCCGCCGTGCGATTCAGCAAGTACAGGAGGTAAGCCAGCCCCAGCAAGGGGATGACCAGGCGAATGACCGCGCCGAGGCCAACGAACGGCGTCAGCGTGGCAACGATGGCACTGGCGAAGAAGCCCAGAACTGCGGCCACGACAACGCCGTTAAAAAAGGTAGGCCGCTTCATGACTGACTCCTTGCGGTTTTCTCACGAAGAAAAGCGACTTCCACTTCGTCGTCGCCCACTCGCAGCTCCCGTGCCATCCAGGCGATGTCATCGAACTCCGATGCGCCGCCTGCCGGTGCGCGTTGTGCAAAGAGCTCTGCTTTTTGCCGAAGGCCCTCGAGCGTTGCCCGGTTCTCCTCGAGCATGGCGCACTGCTCGGTCAGGTATTTCTCAGAAGCGCTGTGTTTCGCACTCAGCCGCATCGACAGGCGCGCTGCCTCGAGTTTTTTCCTGATCAGGCCTTTGGCCAGGTCGTCCTTCTCCGATTCGAAACAAAGATCCAGTTCCTCATCGATCTCGGAAAGCTTGCTGTCGATTTCGCTGTTGCGTGTCGCCAGCGCTTCCTGGTCATGCGTACACACTCTGATGCGCTGCTCGGTCTCGACCAGATCATCTTCCATTTCCCGAATGGCTTGCTTTAGAAGCTGCTCGGGCTCTTCGATCTGGTCCAAAACGGCATGAAAGTCCGCCTTGAATAGCCGCGATATGCGGTTGATAAGTGCCATGATGTTGTCTCCTTCCAGTTTGATGGACGAAATATTTCAATGGCACAAATGGTAGAGAGGAACGCCGGCACACTTAAGACACGAACGCGTAAAACTTGCAGCACAGAATTTACAAGAACTTTACAAGCGATCGCTGATCTGACTGTCGCAAACTGCTAGCCTAGACTGCGTGAATAAGCGATCGATAAGCATTCTGGTCGTGGAAGATGAAGAGGCCATCCGCTCCGGCCTCATCGACGTGTTCGTCTTCCACGGTTACGACGTGGACAGTGCCGACAACGGACCGGAGGGCCTCGAGAAAGCACTGACGGGCAAGTTCGATCTGATCTTGCTCGACATCATGCTGCCCGGCATGGATGGCTATGAGATCTGTAACGCGATACGCGCCAAAGACCGAGATCAGCCCATCATCATGCTGACCGCCAAGACCTCGGATGAGGAGATCATCCAGGGCTTGAAACTCGGCGCCGACGACTATGTCGCCAAGCCCTTCTCCATCCAGCAACTGGTGCTTCGCATCGAGGCGGTCCTGCGACGGTCCCGGATCGGCATCGAGCAGGCCAGGACCATCAGCCTCAGCAATAACGTGCAAATAGATACCGAGAACCTCACCGGCCAGAACGGTGCTGAGACACTGATCTTCACCAAGCGCGAGATCGAGATCCTGAGTTACCTGGCAGCTCACTCGACGAGGCCTGTTCCGAGAGAGGAATTATTAACAAAAGTATGGGGTTATGCTAGAAACCTCGAAATAGAGACACGTACGGTCGACATCCATATTGCGAAACTCCGACGCAAGATCGAAACCAACCCCAAGGAACCGGCGGGCCTCATCACGGTGCGCGGCGCCGGTTACCGGCTGCTGACGGTGGACTAGCCAAATGCTGCCCAAAACCCTCATCAAAGGCTTCGATAAAGAACGCCTGAAGATGCTGTTGGCGCTCTTGTTCATGGCACTCGCCATCCCGACCGCTGTACTGATCTGGCAGGCGTACAGCCAGCTCAAATGGGAGGCCTTTCATCAATACCGCGGTATGGCAGAGGAACTGACCAACCGCATGGATTCAAGCCTGGTCGACAGGATTAACATGGCCGAAGCCCGCTCTTTTGCCGATTACACGTTCCTGGTCGTCAGCGGCGACCCCAGCGCCAACCTGGTGCAGCGCTCGCCATTGTCTGAATTTCCGGTCACACAGGACTTGCCGGGCGTGATCGGCTACTTCCAGGTCGGCACCGAAGGAGATTTCTCCACGCCGCTTTTGCCAGAGAGTACTGCCGATCCGGTCACGTTTGGCATCGGCGAAGACGAGTACGAACTACGGCTGCAACTGGCGCACAGAATTCAGGAGATCCTGAGCGACAACCGCCTTGTTCAGTACCAACCGACGGGACTGAGACGGGCGCTGCCTCCTCGCCTGCAACCCCCAGGGCCGCTTCGGACCAACCTGAATTGGAAGAAGAGGCTGACACTGTCGAGGACCGGCAACGACAAATAGCAGAAGTCATTGCACAACTCGGCAGCGAGGCCGTCGGCGACAAAGATGCCGTGGACAGACTCTACGCCATGCCTGAGGAACCGGCGCTCAAACAAAACGAGGGCTACAGCCAGGCAGTCTTCGATGAGTTGAACATCCCGAGAAAGAGTTCGGCTGATGAATATGCAGCCGGCGGACTGGCCGGTGAAAGCATGGTTGGCACGTTTGAGAGCAAAGAACGGCTCAACACACTCGGCAAAGTCGCCGACCTCAAGCTGGACGCGGCTTATCAAAAGAAAAGTGAAGTTGCCGAGCAATCGCAACAAGTGGAGCAGTCTCAGGGACGACGAACGCCCCCTCGCCCCCGGCAGAATAAAACGGAGAGAACAGATCTCTCTGCCGGAATCCGAACCCGTCGCGATGACGATATCTGCGCGGCGCGCGGTCAGCAATCTGGCAGGACCCACGGACCTTCGTATTAGTACATTCGAAAGCGAGATCGACCCACTGGAGTTCAGCCTGCTCGACAGCGGTCACTTCGTTCTTTTCCGCAAGGTCTGGCGCGAGGGCGAGCGTTACATTCAGGGGACTGCTGATCGACAAAGCGGCTTTTATTCGCGGCGCCTTCGACAATCGCTTTAACGAAACCGGACTCTCGGCGATGAGTAACCTGATCGTCGCCTATCAGGATGACGTCATCCACACGCTCACCGGCAAGCGGTATTCTGATTATCCCAACAGCTCTCAAGCATTCGACGGCGCCCTGCTTTACCGCAACCGCTTATCCGCACCGCTGGACAGCCTCGAGCTTATTTTCAGCATCAACGGCCTGCCTCCCGGACCCGGCGCCACGGTTATCGGCTGGCTCACACTCGTACTCGCGAGCGTATTTCTCGGCGGCTTTTATGTCCTGTATCGCCTGGGCTTGAGCCAAATCAGCCTGGCACGACAACAGCAGGATTTCGTCTCAGCGGTGAGCCATGAACTGAAGACACCCCTGACCTCGATCCGTATGTATGGCGAGATGCTCAAGGAGGGCTGGGCAGAGCCTGAGAAACAGCAGCAGTACTATGAATTCATACACGATGAGAGCGAGCGCCTGACGAGATTGATCTCGAACGTACTGCAACTGGCCAATATCACCCGGAACGAACCACAATTTGACTTGCAGCCCGTCACGGTCGGCGAACTGATGAACCAGATCGAAGCAAAGATCTCCAGCCAGGTACAACGCGCCGGCTTCGAGCTCGAGTTTCAGAAAGACGAACAAGCGGACCAAGCGACCATCAACATCGACGAAGACTGCTTCGCCCAGATCATCATCAACCTCGTCGATAATGCGATCAAGTTCTCGAAAGGTGCAAAAGTAAAGCGCATCGGCATCACCAGCAAACTGACAAGCGACAACAAAGTCATGTTCGCTGTAAGAGACTTCGGCCCCGGCGTTTCCAGGAATCAGATGAAGAAAATCTTCAAATTGTTCTACCGGGCAGAAAGCGAACTCACGAGAGAAACGGTCGGCACAGGCATTGGCCTGGCCATCGTCCATCAGCTCAGCGCGGCGATGAACGGCAAAGTCGATGTGATCAACCAGGAGCCGGGAGCGGAATTCAGAGTTTCATTTCCCGCGATTTCCGTCTAGCAGTTCGTATCACAGGCGAATGACGGTTCAGGGTGCTGAACCGGCGAGTGCGGCGAGCCCGGCGTCGTTATCGGCAGGAGCTTCAAGCCACTCGCTCGGTGTCGCCAACGGTGCCGCGAGAGTCTTGAGAAAATTCTCGAGCTGCATGCGTTCACGTCGGCTTAGCTTGAGAGGATTCGCCTCGTTGTGTCCAATCATCGCAAGCGGAGCCTGATTATAGTGCTCGAGTACCGCCGCCGGTGTCGCCATTTGACCCTTGTGCATATACGGAGCGGTCCCTTCAAGATTTCGCAAGGAAGGCGTCCGCATTGCGCCAATTAGTTCGGGACCGGTGCGAGCAAAGCGCAGTTCGGCACAGTCTTTTGCCGGATCATCGCTGTACGCGCTCAGGCAATTGAAGGGATCCGACTTCACACTGCGCACGCCAACGATGCGGCCTTTATCGGGCACTTCGCCCGGAAAGGTAGTCACACCCGTGTTGTGGAATTCGAAGTTGGTGAAGAGCGGTCCGTTATGGCATTGCATGCAATTAGCCTCGCCGATGAAGAGACGCAAGCCCATTATTTCGTCGTCGCTAAACGTCGCGTGCTGAGCTGCCTCATCCCGATCCAGCACGGCTTGAACATAAGCATCGAAACGTGACGGGCCCGGCATGAGAAGTCGTTCATAGGCCGCAATTGATTTGCCGATGTTCACGAATATCCTGTTGACGAGTTCCCGATCACGGGCGGACATCGCCTGCCATGCAGCGTTCAACTGCGGCTCCGCCACGGGAGCCGCAGCATCCGGGAACCGGCTTCGGTCCGACAGATCGGGCAAGGGACCGAACAACCCCTCGTAGGCAGCTCGATAGCTCGAGTCTGTGGCAATGAGGCGTACATATTGCATCCGGGTGCCGGCATGCTCGTTCGGGTCTTCCAGGGGCGACAATGCTTGTGACCACAGGCTGTCTTTGCGGCCATCCCAGTAGAGCCACGGGCTGTACGCAGTACCGACGATGCTTGGCGTATTGCGCTTCGATGTCCCTATCGCCTGACCCTTGGGCCGCCCGTCCGTGAAACGGCGCTCCGGCTGGTGGCAGGTCGCGCAGGCGATTCCCCCGTTGCCGCTGAGCCTCTGATCGAAAAATAATTGCTGGCCCAGTTTCGCGGCACGTGGGTCATCCGCCATGGCATTCGACGGATCGGGGGCCAACGGTGGCAGACTGCCGATCCAGAGCGAACGCAGCATCCCGGTCTCGATCTCTGTCCATGGCGAAGGATCGACCGTTCGGTTGAACCACCACGCGATCAATGCCACTACGGCCGCGAGACCAATGAGCCTTGCCAGCCTGCTTCCCGTGTTCACTCCTTTGCCCAAGGTCACAGTTCCAGGAGGATGACTACGGTGTCGCGATGACCACCTGCGCTGATGGTAATCGTAATTTCCCAGGAGCCGTTCATGTGAAAACGGATGCCTTCAATCAGGTATTCGCCGTTGCCCAAATATTGCGTCATCCGAGGACTGCTCGGCAGACCGTGATTATGTTCCGGCATGCCACCCAGCAAGGTGATGTCGGCGTTCGCGACGGGCTGACCGTCTGCCGTTTCCACATGAAGCACCCAGTTATGCATCCGGTTGATCGTTATCGGCTGCTGCTGACTCTTGTAACTCACCTGAAAGAGACCAGACTGCGAAATCCAAACGCGGCTGTCAGTGGACTCGGCCTGGTTTTCCTCGGCCATTGAGGCAGCGAGTAACGCCACCACGAACACGAACACGAACCCGGTCGTGTACCGAAAAAACACTCTGCAGCATAAGCAAACACTGGCGATCCGAAAGTTATTCGTCACGTCATACCTCCGACACGACGCTTGAGCGTTTATTCCGCCATTCTCGCCAACGCGTAAACGATCCATTCAAATACCAGTAATGGAGTTGAACGAGGATCATCAGTCCGATGAAAAACGGCCAGTAACCAAAGCCGGTGAAACCAACTTTGAACGGAAAAACCGCAGTGTAAATCTTGTCCGTATCCTGAGGTAGCGCGGTGACGATCCCGACGTACCATCCGGACTCGTCAAATTGCTGAACGATCGAAAACACGTCCGGCTCGATGATGGCCGGTTGATAAAACACGGTAGCTCCATCGAGCGATTGGATCGACGCCACGTCTTCCCACTTGACGAAGCGTCCCAGTCCGGTTACGTCCCGGATGATGCGAAAGTCGATCGGCATTTCGCCAAGGCTGCTGTGCACATACTCCATTACAAACACGGTCTCGGCAGCTTCCGGTACGTCTTCGCAGAACTCCTCCCGCTGACGCGTCCGCGGCAGGTAGATTTTGAAATGCGCCGTGAGATAGCCGATTTTGATCAGGCACAAATCTTCGTCGGGGCCCACGCTGCCGTGCGCACTGACGTTTTGCACGACGAGCACCAGGCCAAACGCAACACAGCAGAAGAACAGAGATTGTGACAAGCGGTATCGGATCATGAGGCCTATTCTAGAAGGAAAACCGTTGCACAATTTACAGATTTGCCAGCGAAACACCATGTCGATCATCCAACGCCCCGATTTTCCCGGTAAATGGTCTAAACTACGGTCACAGAATAAGCGGCGTTACAGCCGCCCAAAATAAGGGGAACCCACAAATGAACGTAAGTCTGGTCTCGTTATGGTTGCCGATTCTCGCATCGGGCGTCGCCGTATTCATTGCCAGCAGCCTGATCTGGATGGTGGTGAATTATCACAATTCCGACTGGCAGGAACTGCCTGATGAGGACACGGCCAGAATGGCGCTAAGATCTGCGCCACCGGGCAAATACAGCGTTCCCTATGCGGCTACGGCTGCGGACCGCAAGAGTGCGGAATGGCAGGAGAAATTCAAGGAAGGGCCTGCCGCAATACTGACGATTCTCCCGCACGGCTCGCTGGCGATGGGCAAACAAATGGTGCAATGGATCATTTACTGCCTGGCAATCTCGTTCCTGGTCGCCTACGTGGTGAGCGTGACGGTATCGGCGGGCGCCGATTATCTGAAAGTTTTCCGGATCGCCGGTACGGTTGCCGTTCTTGCCTATGCGGGCGCTGCCCCGATGCGCTCGATCTGGTTCGGCCAACCCTGGAGCGCTACCGCAAAGGATATCCTCGACGGTGTGATCTACGGCTTGTTGACGGCAGGCGTATTCGGCTGGCTCTGGCCCTGAGCACGCTGCGGACGTGGGTCGGGCCGGGACGACCTCGTCATCGGCCCGGCTGAGTTCGAGAAGCAAACCAGTCGAGGCAGACCTGATGCCTGCATTCGATAAATAACAGCCGTCGCCTACAGGCTGGTCGCGGCTATCTCAAATTTGCCCTTGTAGCCGTCGCCATCCCGCTCGAGCATGACGGTCAGGTTTCTTACTGCCTCGGCGTCACCTTTCATCACGATATCTCTTTCCACGCCAATTGGGTTCGGACCTCGCGCCGCATACGCTGCTGTCTGATACACCTCTCGTTCGATATCTGCGGGCAGATACAACTGTGTGTCAAGCGCTGTCCACTCCACGTCCCGCCAAACGACTCTCACATGAATATGTGCAAGGCGCGGCATGTACCAGCCGGGGTATATTGTCGTGAATATCGCCTTGCCATTCTCATTAGTCACCTGATGACCCCGAAGGTAGGACTTGTCCTTCATGTTGATGGCCTGGTCGGTTACACGTAGCGTGTCGGGATTGAACACGATGTTGTCAACCCCGGAATAAAGACCGGCGGCGTCGCAATGCCAGATATCGACGAAAAAATCTGACACGGGCGTACACCAAAGGTCGTCGATCACAGTCAACTCGAGTTTGAGGGGAACAGCTGGCGAGTTCTCGCGAATATCAGACCGCAGCGGACTGTTCGGCATCAGGTAAGGCCCTCGGGTCAAACGCGTCGTTGGCCCGCAAGCAGTATTTGGATTTGCAATTTTGGATGTGCCGAAAACGCTGGAGGCCTGGCTCGTAAGAATGGCGCCTCCCGCCCCGGCAATAAACTTTCTTCTGTCCATGACTCTCCCCCTGTGTCATTTTCTTGGCGTTGTCCGTTCCGGGACATATTAGGCCTGGATGACGTGAAACTAAAGTTGAAACCGACCTCTTTGAGGAGTTATCGAGGTTTCTTGCTGACCATATCGACTCTCAGGATGGACGTGCCGGTCGTATGATATGACGCTTGAACAGCGTGAAGACCATGCCGCTTGTCATAACTGTGACCCCGGTCTCGGATATTGCTGCATTTCGGCAATATTCTCTTATTTTACATAGCCTTAACAACGACAGACGAAGATCTGGCGGACTCGCATAGTCACGCTGCGATCTCGTCTGCCTTTTGTGTCCGGGAGCAGAAATCGGTTAGCGCCATGTCACTGCAAAGAAAAATCGATGTCGCTTTCTCTATTCTTGCCTGGCTATTGCGATCGGCAATGGTGGTTGATGCCCTGACCGACAGGACCGAGGCAGCGGCCGTATGAGTCAAGGTTCGGACACAGCAGAAAAGCCACTCGTTCTCATTGCCGACGACGATCCCGATAACTGTAGCGTACTTCAGGATTTCCTGGAGGAATCCGGCTTTCGCGTAGTGACTGCTCCGGATGGAAAAGTTGCATTGGAACTGTATAGCGAGCTGCAACCCGATGTTGTTCTGCTTGACGTTGAAACACCGGAGGAGCTGGACGGCTTTTCCGTTTGCGACATCATAAGAGCACGAGAAACAGTCCGGGAATCATCGATCTTCATAATCACGGAATCGGAGGACGACGAGTCCGTGGAGCGTGCCTACACGCTTGGCGCAACCGACTTTATCATCAAGCCTGTTGCCTTGCCCGTTCTGGCACATCGCATCCGATATGCCCTGAGAACATGCCGGTCCCTCAACGATCTCAGGGGGCTGATTCGCGCCGTTCCAGATCTTATCTTCATCGTCAACGCCGAAGGCGAGGTGGAGGAAGGATTGAGCGGCCCGGACGCGACCCATACTCTGCAACTAAAGGCGCTGACGACAGCATCCCAGGTCAATTTCTATCCCTGTGAAAACGATGACCGAGCAAGAGAGTGCATCAAGCGGGCTCTTGAGACCGGCAAACCGCAAGTTTACGAGCACAGTCTGGAGGGCCTTGATATCGAACTGGAAACTCGATTTGTGGCGCGCGACAAGACTTCTGTTCTGGCTATCGTGCGAGACATTACCGAACGAAAAAGCTCTGAGGAAAAAATTTATAACCTTGCCTATTACGACGAACTGACCGAACTGCCCAATCGACAGCTGTTCAGCCAAAGCCTGGAGCGAACCATACAGATAGCTCAGCGTGATGATGAAAAATTTGCGATTCTTTTCGTAGATCTGGACCGATTCAAACGCATCAACGATACCCTGGGCCACAGCATAGGAGATGAGTTGCTGAAACAGGTAGCCCGCAGGCTCGAGAAGTGTACTCGATCCGGCGACTCCGTTGCCCGCCTTGATCCGACTGATGAAGATGGGGGCATCAAGCTGGCACGCCTTGGCGGAGATGAATTCGTCATAATTCTGTACGGCATAGATTCTGAGGACATCGTGGCCACAATAGCATCACGGATTATCTCGGTATTGGCACCACCTTTTAGCTGCGAAGGACATCAGTTCGTCGTTACACCGAGTATTGGCATTGCGTTGTATCCCCAGGATGGCCAAAACGGCGAACAGCTGCTGATGAATGCGGACTCCGCAATGTATCGCGCCAAATTTTCCGGGCGCAATAATTACAAGTTCTATTCCGAGACCATGCGCACGAAATCGCTGCACAGGCTCGATCTCGAAAACGAAATTCGCAAGGCAATTGACGAGGAGCAATTCGAACTCTACTACCAGCCGAAAGTCGACGCAGAGACGTGGGCGTTAGTCGGGGCAGAGGCGCTATTGCGCTGGTTCCACCCGGTGCGAGGGGAAATCGGGCCAGTCGACTTTATCCCGGTTGCCGAGGAAACCGGTCTGATCGTGCCAATTGGTCAATGGGTTCTGCGTGAAGCATGCAAGCAGGTGAAAGTATGGACCACGGCGCCGACCGGTGCTGTGCCGGTGGCCGTCAACATATCCCCGCATCAATTCCATGCCGATAGCCTGATCGAAGACGTACTCGGCGCCGCATCAGATGCCGGTATAGACATACGATTGCTCGAACTTGAAATAACGGAAAGCGTCCTGCTACAGGATTTGGACAATACGCTTGATGCGCTACGGCGACTGAAGGACGCCGGAGTCTCATTGTCGGTCGATGACTTCGGGACAGGCTATTCGTCTCTCAGTTACCTGAAGCTATTTCCTATCGATACGATCAAGATTGATCGCTCCTTCGTGAAGGATCTCGACACCGAGCTGGACGACGCGGCAATCTGCGCGGCGATACTTGCGATGTCGCAGCAACTGGGCCTGAACGTCGTAGCGGAAGGCGTCGAGACAGAGGAACAACTGGCGTTTCTGAAGCGTCACGGATGCAATCAGATTCAGGGCTACCTTTGCAGCAAGCCATTGTCGGCCGAGAATTTTTCAGCAATGCTCGTCCAAATCGCCGAGACAGCCTCGGATCCCCGAACTGAAGATCAAGCAACGGCCTAGAAAGCGAACACCGGCACCGTTCTCATGGCACGGCAATAGCGTAATGACTCAATGGCCGTTGCAGCGATATCAATTACGGCCCGCCCTCTTTATAATCCGCGCCTCTCTGAATCGCCCCCAAATAGTCCGATGTCCGATATCGAGCGACTTCGCAACATTGCCATCATTGCCCATGTAGATCATGGCAAGACCACCCTGGTGGATCAGCTGCTGCAGCAGTCAGGAACGCTGGGGCCGCGCGCGTCCGTACCCGAACGGGTGATGGACTCAAATGACCTGGAGCGCGAACGCGGCATTACGATTCTGGCGAAGAATACGGCCATCAGCTGGCAGGATTACCGCATCAACATCGTTGACACTCCCGGACATGCCGACTTCGGTGGCGAAGTCGAACGCGTACTCTCGATGGTCGACAGCGTGCTACTGCTGGTTGACGCAGTTGAAGGGCCGATGCCGCAAACCCGATTTGTCACACAGAAGGCATTTGCCAGAGGACTTGCACCGCTTGTTGTAATCAACAAGATCGATCGCGACGGGGCTCGCCCGGACTGGGTGCTGGACCAGACCTTCGATTTGTTCGACCGTCTCGGGGCCACGGACGAGCAGCTGGATTTTCCGGTGATTTATGCCTCAGCGCTGCATGGCTATGCCAGTACCGACTCAAATCAACGCGAAGGCGACATGACACCGCTCTTCGAAGCGATTATCTCGCAGGTGCCGCCGCCGGCAGTCGACGCCTCCGGACCGCTGCAGTTACAGGTCTCGAGCCTTGACTACAACTCGTATGTTGGCGTACTGGGTATCGGCCGTATTCAGCGTGGGCAGCTTGATGCAAACTCACCGGTCAGTATCGTCGCCACCGACGGTTCAGTGAGGAACGGAAGGATTCTCGAGTTGTACAGGTTTCACGGCCTCGAGCGGCAAGTGATACCGACAGCAAGCGCTGGCGATATTATTGTATTCAGCGGTATCGACGATCTCGGAATATCCGATACGGTGTGTCCGAGAGACCATCCCGAGAGCCTGCCGCCCCTGGCCATCGATGAGCCGACCATCAGCATGACCTTTCAGGTGAATAAGTCGCCGTTCGCCGGGCAGGACGGCAAATTTCTTACCAGTCGCCAGATTAGCGAGCGCCTGGACCAGGAACAGAAGCACAACGTTGCATTGCGTGTCGACTCCACCGAGGACCCGGATAAATTTCGCGTTTCCGGGCGCGGTGAGTTACATCTTTCAATACTGATCGAAACCATGCGCCGCGAAGGATTCGAAATCGCCGTATCCCGGCCGGAAGTCATTGTCCACGAGGAAGACGGCGTCCGGCTGGAACCCTGGGAACAACTCACTGTCGATTTCGAAGAAGACTATCAGGGTGCCGTTATGACCCGCCTTGCGGAGCGCAAAGGCGAACTGCTGGCGATGCTGCCGGACGGAAAAGGTCGTGTCCGGCTTGATTACCGAATTCCGACGCGTGGTCTCATTGGATTCCGAACGGACTACCTGACCGCCACGTCGGGCACGGGGCTTATCTACCATGTATTCGACAAATACGATCGATATGTGCCCGAAACGCTCGGTCAGAGAAACAATGGCGTTCTCGTTTCAATGACCGCCGGCAAGGCACTTGCCTATGCGCTCTTCAACTTGCAGGAACGCGGGAGACTGATGATTGGCCATGGAGATGCCGTGTACGAAGGTATGATCATTGGTGTCAATAGCCGCCAAAGTGACATGGTCGTCAATCCCACGAAGGCGAAACAGTTAACGAATATTCGCGCAGCGGGCAGCGATGAAAATATTGTGCTGTCACCGCCGATCCGCCTGTCGCTCGAACAGGCGCTCGAATTTATCGATGACGATGAATTGCTGGAAGTCACTCCCCATAACATTCGTCTGCGCAAGAAATTACTGACCGAAGTCGAACGCCGACGCAAATCCCGATTGCGCGCTTGATCGTCAGACGCACGTCAGGGAAACAAAGTGCAATGAAAGTCACTAAATACCTTGTGATCGCCCTGGCCATTGTCGCCCTCCTGGCCTCTATTGCCTGGTATCTACGCAACACGATCATTCATCGGATATCCGGTCCGATATTGCAGGAGTATGGCCTGACGGTGACCGACGTGTCACTGGATGCGCTGGCGGCCAGCAACGCTACCATTGGCTACCTGGAACTAGAGCACGATAACGGCACGACCATAGCCATTGATGAATTGACCTTGTCGATCGGCAAGTCGCGGACCGGGACCAGAACATTAACTGCCGAAAAAGTGACGATAGATGTCTCGTCCGCAAGCGACAGCGAACCGCTTGCATTGGCTCAGCTGATTGATCAGATGCTCTTGCTGCCAGATAGCCTTCCGGACACGATGATCAACGTCACGCAGCTGAGCATGGTGCCCTACCCGACAATACAAGACCTCCAGTGGGTCTCGACGGAAAATAAGCAGACTCTGACCGCGAGCGTGGACTCCGTGGCTTTGTCGGCAGAGATCATCCGGACAGATCAAGCAAGCCATGAGGGAGTGGCTTCGGTCGTAGATACTTTCGCGCATGTGGCAGAACAGTCGATCACTGTCGACATACGGCAGACTGACGATGGGATCTCCCTGAGTGGCGCATCCGTACTCGACTTGGCCGTGTGGGGCTCGATCGCGACATCGATAGAATCGTCATTCGGCATCACTCCTGCCAGTGTCGAAGTCGGGGCCGGAACTGCCGAGTTAGTGTTCGATATCGAGATTCCGTACGACGCAAGCCGCACTGCGTCGACGGAAGCTCAAATCACGCCGTCAATACCGGTGCAAATCGTTTATACCAGTTCACCAGGCGCCGTCACATCGATCAGCATGGAGTCGTCCAGCCCGATTGAGTTCGCAATCACATTTCCACAGTTTGATTGGTCCTCTAATCAGCAGCAGGCATCACTGCGCGTTTCCTACGGACAGTGGAGCGAGATACCTGTTTCCCTGAGCAACATCAGCTGCCAAACGGGACCCGCGTGCTTCATGAATATCGAAGTTGCCGCGGCCGCTACCGACCTGGAATTTGCGACAGCCAGCCGACTTGAGCTTTCAGCGGCACAGGACATCGTGTTTCGTGACGACGGCTTGCGGGTGCATGTTCATCCGGACGCCGAACTTGTAGTGACTGAGCTGTCGGGTCCCGACATCGCATTGGCTCGGCTGAGTGCCCGACTGATGTCCGGCGCCATACTGGAACTGGCGGCGGACGCCGGCTGGCAGTTGTCGGCGGAGTCGCTCGAAGCCGATATCCAGGCACTGTCGCTGGATGAGAACATCACGATCACTGCACCGGTCTCTCTTCGCAACATTGTTGTCAGTGAATCGGACCAGGTTATATCGGCGACAGTCGTCATCGACTCCCCATTGGGGCAGGTAACGTGGGACGACCGGGTAATCGCTTTGCCGGGGTTCAAAGGCGATGTATCCCTGCAAGGCGCGGACCTGATGCTTGCGTTGGCGACAGTCGGACTTCACGACGCCAGGGAAGCGACCATCGAGGCACGGCACAATCTCGACTCCGACACCGGCCAGCTATCCATGCAGGATGTCGCCCTGTCATTTGACTCACAGGGCCTGGCGGACCGCGTGTCTCCCTGGCCTTACAACTGGGATATCAGCGCCGGTACCTTCTCGGGCGAGTTGCAGCTGAACTGGGAGAAACCGGATTCAGACTGGCAGCTCGAGGGAGAATCCGCGATACAGGTGACGGACCTCGCCGGCGCCTACGCCGACACCGCGTTCGCCGGCTTGTCGACGAGCTTACAAGCCGACTACGATCCCGCGACAGGATTCACCGCGGAACCAGCCAAAATCGCAATTGCCCTGATCGAGGTCGGGTTGCCGATCGAGAACATCACCGCGGATTACACCCTGAATCCGAACGAGCTGTCCGTCGAGGTCGAAAATCTCCGCATGACCGCGTTCGGCGGTGTCATACGGGCCGATCCTTTCATCTACCAACCTGGCAGGGAACGCAATTCTCTCGTTCTCAGGACTGAATCCATCGAAACAGCAGAGCTATTGACGATCAAAAAATTTGAGGCCATCGAGTTAAGTGGAAGCATTGCTGCGGAGTTGCCGGTGATCATCGAAGGAAACACCGTAACCATTGTGAACGGACGACTGACTGGGGAGGCGCCCGGCGGTGTCATTCGTTACCTGCCGGGAATCGCGCCCGACGAAACCGCCGCAACCGGCATCGACCTGGTGACGCGCGCCTTAAGCAACTTCGAATACGAGACTCTCACCGCTGAGGTTGATTACAGCAAAGACGGTAATCTGAAATTGCAAATGCAGTTGACCGGCAGGAACCCCGACATGGAGAGCGATCGGCCGATCGTCTTGAACCTCGGCGTTGAGAACAACATTCCCCAGATGCTCAAGAGCCTGCAAGCGGCGCGGGCTGTGGAAGAGATTCTGGAAAGAAGACTTGCGAAGTAAACGATGCCGCTATCCCGGGAAAGCAACTTAAGGTAAGCTTGATTGAAGATTGTTGAGAGGCCCGGTGCAGCCATGAAATCGATAATTTTCCTGATCGTTCTACTCTCCTCCCTCGCCGGCTGTAATCCGACCATCCAGCTTGCGGCCCCCGAAAAGCCGATCGAGATCAATCTCAATATCAAGATCGAACATGAAATCCGGCTTCACGTGGACAAGGAACTGGATGGCTTGTTTGACGAAGACAGCGACGTATTCTGAGGATGATGAACATGAAAAAGATCTTTGCTGCCATCGGCCTTGTGTTGTTACTGCAAAACGCCTGGGCCATAGACATACATAGCGCCAAGGCTCAGGGACTCGTTGGTGAAGCCAGCACCGGTTATCTCGCTGCCGTCACAACGCCAGCAAGCAGCGAGGTCAACGCGCTGATCGCGAACGTTAACGCAACGCGTAAAGCCAAATTCCAAAGCACCGCCGAGAAAACGGGTACGACTGTCGCGCAGGTCAGCAACCGTTTTTACGAACTTGCTGTGCAAAAGACTGCGGCCGGACATTACTACCAGGACAAGAACGGCCGCTGGAAGAAAAAATAGCTGCGCAGATGAAGCAGCGATCGCGGCTAAAGCCGCTCCTACGATCCTGATTTTGAGATGTGTAGGAGCGGCTTTAGCCGCGAACCGATACTAGAAGGTGTCAGATTTATTTTCGTAAAGCGCAAAAATAAATCTGGCACCTTTTCTCTTTTTCTGGACATGTTTTCTGTACGCCGATCTCTTGTTCTTATTTGAATCCGGGCAGCAAACCGCTGATTCCGGCACCCGCAATGACCATTACGGTTGAAGCGACATCGAGCCCCGGCAGCGGCGCGTTTCCAAATCCAAAGCGGGCAAGCAGAGCGACGCCAAAGCAAATAAGTGCGGCGCCAGCCACTTGCCTTACCGCCGCCGGAACAGCTGCGTCAGCGGCGCGCGCACGTCTCTCCATTGGCGCCAATAGCAAGGTTACCGGCAACAACACTGCATAAAGAACGGCTATCCATACTGGACGAGTAAACCACCACTCGGAACTTCCGGGTTCCAATCCCAGTCCCAGACCCCCTGCCAGGTAAGCCAGTGCAACGATGATCATCATGATGGTCAGGTGCCAGAGATAGAGGGTCATGATCATGCTATTGATCAACGCGGTCGCCGTCCAAATACGCAAACCGGATAACATGCGCCGCATCGGCGATTCAATGGCCAGGAGCAAACCGAACTGCGTAATAGCAAGCGCCAGCAAAGTAATTTTCGGCGGACTCGTGTTGCTCAGACCCTCGTCCGGTGACCCAGCCATGGCGAAAGGATATGGCCCTTTGAAAACAAGCAACACCAGCGCCAAAAAACCGAGCGCCGAGTAAGTCAGGAGTCGCGCCGGGCTGCCCATACGCCCATCGCGCCATGCGTAACCCAGATGGTGAACAGAGAGCCAAACCCAGAAGAAGTTACTCCAACCCAGCCACCGAAGATCTGCCACGAAGAACGCGACATCGACGAGCGCGCCGATGGCCGCAAGTGCCCAAAATGAAGCAAAACCCCATCGTCGCCACGCGATGTAGGTAGCTGGTGCCAATACGACTACCATGATGTAGATCGCAAGAAACCAGATTGGGATCAGCGCAGCCCGCGATGCCAGTTGAATAACAGTGCCGCTGACACCCGAAAAGTGCAAAATTGCCGCGAACAAGGCCCAACCCAGCACCAGGACCAGCAACGGCGTAACCAGGCGATTCAGACGCGCTGCCAGCCAGCCCGCATAAGCAATCTCTCGTCGGCGCGCGCTCTCCAGTGAGACGGCATTGGCGTAGCCACCCACGATGAAGAAGATCGGCATGACCTGGAACAACCAGGTCAGCCAATGTGTACTGGGTTGAACGACCAGGATACTCGTCGGAGTCAGCGATCCGTCATGGTAGTAAAGAGCGGAAATCAGCCAATGACCGGTGATTACTACCAGAATCGATACGGCACGAAGGAAATCGACGTATCGATTCCGCTCGTCGGGTGTTTTTGCTGCCAGATCCCTGGCCTGTGACCAAATGCCGATATCGCCAATCCTGAGTTTGCAGTGTCGTGAGGCCGTACTCTATCCTTTTGGCACAAACAGCGGGCCATCATTGTCGATGTATGCGATGAGGCCATATGGCTCGAAAACCGAGCGGCCTATTAAACCGACGCAGGCCCTTGAGTAAGTGCTCCGGAGCCCGTTTGGACCAGAAACTGGTGCTATGCTTTGAATAACAGAGCAAGCCAAGGCGGCACTGTGAATTCTGATCTCTTGCAGGGTTTTATCTCAGAGATCTGCTCGTCGAGCCCCTCAAGGGGCAGGTTACCGGTCGGGCAGGATCCGTACACCTGCAGCCAAAGGCGATGGAAGTCCTGCTATGCCTGGCCTCCAGCCCGGCATGCTAGTCACCGGGATACGCTTATCGACGACGTCTGGGGCGCCGGTCATGGCAGTCAGGAGGCTTTGAGCCACGCGGTTGGCGAAATCCGCCACGCGCTGGACGACCACCGTGACAACCCTGAATTCCTGCAAACGCTGCCGAAGCGGGGCTATCGCCTGATTGTCGAGGCTGACCCGATAACAGCGAACACTTCCACCGCTATTCGCCGATCGAAAAATGACTCGATAGTCGGCGATATTGGCCTGCTCGAGCACCTCAAGCAACGTGGTGTATTGGAGACCGCGCTTGCTTATCTCGTACTTGGTTGGTTACTCATCCAGATCGCGGACATTGTTTTCGATCAGCTCCACCTGCCACAGTGGGCCGGCACTTTTGTCACCGTCCTCGTCCTCGCCGGTTTTCCGATCGCGATCGTCCTCTCCTGGTTTTTGGAGTTTCGCGACGGTCGCGCCGTGCTGCACACCTTATCCCCCAGGGACTCACGCCGGCGACAATTCAGCAGAACATACATCTCGGTGATCGGTGCGCTGGCTATCGCGGCGGTGTTCGTTTTTGTCTACGACAGAAGTATTGGACTGCCGAGGCGCAGACCATCAGAGTCGTCAGCCGGTCAGCCAAGAGACCGTCTTGCCTCCGGTGCTTGAGAATTCGATTGCGGTGCTGCCGTTCTTCAATCTCGATGGCAGCGATGATACTCAGATTTTTGCGAATGGGCTTGCCGACGATGTAATAACGCGCCTATCACGTGTACCAGGACTGCTCGTGTCATCGCGTGGTGACTCGTTCACGTTGGACCCCAACTCCGCCTCCCAGAAGGTTCGTGAACGTCTACGAGTTGCGCTGTATGTGGAAGGTAGCGTGCAAATCGCAGGCGATCAGATGCGTATTATTGTGCAGCTCATCGACTCTGAAACGGGGTTTCACGTTTTTTCGCGCAGCTTCGATCGCCCGCTCGAGGGCTTCTTCGAAATGCGCGACGAGATCACTGAACTCACTGTTGCGAATGTCCGTGTCGCGCTACCGCCGGAGACGCAACTGCTCCCCGCAGCAGATTACGAAAAGCCGGATTTGAACGTATACATTTTGTATCGCCGAGGTAAGGAGATTTACGAACAGCCTCGAACGCTCGACGCCATCGCCGAGATCATCGGATATTACGAACAAGCCCTCGACATCGATCCACAGTATGCGGCGGCTCATGCCGGACTATGTGACGCTTACGTCGCCAGGTATGAGCTGAGCAATTCGGCTGACGATATTGACAGCGCAGAAAACGCCTGCGCATCAGCGCTCGCCTCAAATCCACGGCTTTATATGGTACACACAGCACTTGGCGACCTTTATCGGCGAACAGGGCGCACCGCACAAGCGGAAGAAGCCTTTGACAACGCCTTAGAAATAAACGCGCAAGATGCACAGGCAATGATCGGTATGGCTAGCGTTTACCAACGGCAGCAAAAATATCCTGAGGCGGAGGCACTTCTGCATATGGCGATTGGCGCGCAACCGGGCAATTGGCGCACGATCAACAGTCTCGGAAGATTTCTGTTCACGACGGGTCGCTATGTCGAGGCAGCCGATGCGTATCGGCAAGTGGTTCTTCTGAACCCTGATAATTTTCAAGCACGAGGTAATCTTGGAAGTGCGCTCACGATGGCTGGAGATTTTGAAGCGGGCAAACTGGTCTTCGAAGAATCGCTTGAACTCCGGTCGTCGCGGACTGCGTATTCAAACCTTGGCGTAATCTACTATTATTTAGGGGAGTTCGAGAATTCGGTGGCGACGCACCGCAAGGCGGTCAAATTGGCTCCGGGCGACGCCCTCATGTGGTTGAATCTCGCCGACGCACTGTATTTTGCTGACCACGAGATGGAGTCCCAGGAAGTGTTTCGCCGGGCCGATGAATTATCTGGAAGCCGCCTGACCATTGATCCATCGGATATCGAGGCGATATACGTAAACGCCTGGGCTCGGCATATGCTTGGTGATAGCGATGCCGCGCAAGCAGGCGTCGCACGAGGACTAACGATCGCGCCCACAAATCCTTTCGGTTTCTACTATGATGCATTAATAAAGACGCAGCTCGGGGACTATAGTGTAGCTGTAGATTCTCTCAAAGCGGCGATCGAGAACGGTTACCCGGTAACGATGCTCGCTGCCGAGCCGTACCTTGACGAGCTACGATCAGATGATGACTTTCAATCGCTTGTCGCTGATTATGATTGATTTACGTTGATCGCAGCTACGGAAATTAAGGAGAAAATAATGAAAAAGATTATTCTAATGCTACTGCCGATTTGCCTGTTCGTCGGTGCCTGCGATCCGTCTGCCCGAAAGTCAGAACAGTTATCGCAAGCGAAGCCTCCGCCCCTGAAGGCGGCATTAGTCAAATGTCAGAAGGGCGGCCCCAAGGTCATCACAATTGTCGCGAACAACGCGCAGTTTTCAGTCGCACCACCTCACCTGTGCGTAGAGGAGGAAGATGAGATCAAGGTGAACTTCACCGGGAATCACGCAAAAGGCGTAATAACCCTTAAGGCAAAACCCGATAGCGATGCCGCCTGGCTGGATGTGAGCAATCCGGGAACGAATCCCGACCACGCGACGTTCACTGTGCCACAGGGCACGACTCACGCTACATACTTCTACACCGTGACAGCCGACGGTTGGGGCACCATCGATCCGATGATTAGTGTCGATTAGTGGCGGAAAAAGGGGCAAAAGTAAACCTGATACCTGTTCCACGCTAATCGACAGACTTGCCTGAGGAATGTACTTACGAACTCCTTCCCTGGCCTGTGGTCGAATTTTATACGAAGCGTTGTGTTGGCCTGGAGGAGTGAGATCAATGATGCATAAACGCGTTTTTATTCCGGCAGCAGCATGTCTCGTCCTGAGCTTGTTGCCGTTTGCATCTGCTCTTGCGGATGAGGCCCCCGAGGAAGGTGGAGAGCGATGTGTGAACATGAGAACCGTCTCCAGGACCGAGGTTATCGATGATCAGACTATTCTTTTCTATATGCGCAATGGTGTGATTTACCGCAATTACCTGCCTCGTCGTTGCTCGGGATTGGCCCGTGAGGAGCGATTCAGTTATAGCACGACAATTTCTCGCTTATGCGATATCGACACCATCACCGTGTTGTACAACCAAGGCGTAGGCCTCTCGTCGGGAGCTTCTTGCGGCCTGGGGAAGTTCTATCCGATTTCCAAGGATGAGGCTCAGGCGCTCAAAGAAACGCCTGATATCGAGCCGGAGCCCCTCCCGCCGGCGGAACCCGAGGAACCTGAGGTGTCTGAATAGCCCGCATAAAGGGCATCAGCCGCGATTACGACTTGGCGTCATTGGCTACGACATCAAGCAGCACGTAGCGCAGCAATACCTCGTAACTTTGCTTTTCCATGACCAGCCCCGGCGGCAGCTCGAGTGTGTGAATAGGAGAATCATCGGGATCCGTGATTTCCTGCAAGAGCTTGGCACCGTCCCAGTAGACCTTGTAGCGCACGTCTTTGTGTTCGCCGAATTTCAGCAATACTGTGCTGTCTGTCCAGTCCTGAATCACTTCGTTGCTCATTGTCTTGTCCTCCACATACTGTGGTTTTCTGTCTTCCATTGGCGCCTCAAGATATCGATGTCGGACGCCCTACATTTATAAGTGCAAGGGCTGTGCCAACCGAGAAATTGATTGAAGAAATACAGATAACAAACTGAAATTACTAGTAAAGACAGCTACTGCCAATTCAGACAGTAAGGTCACCGGGTGACCACAAATGTCAGTTTTTGACGGGAATTCAGGGGAATGGCGACAGTCGCTTTACATAAGCCAAGCAGTTCCAGGGGAAAGGGATCTGATCTATTCTCGCAAGGCGCAAGTATGAATCTGACACCGTTTCCTTGCGCTCTGTCCTGCGGGGCTTACTCCGACATTTCCTCCTCCATATAGCCCTCCCCATAGGCGTCGTCCGGCGATTCTTTGCCAAGGAGGACCCCCTGCCGTTGCAAGGGATGCAGGTCGTTTTGCGGTTCATTCCAGTCTGCCGCGCTGGTATCTGTGACTTCGGTTCCGAGATCGTCCAATTCGCCAACATCGAGCGCACCGGCCCAGTTCTCGGGGGCGACACTCAGTTCGATATCGAACTCACGCCATTCCTCAAACGTCGCTTCTTCCAGGTCTCCATCGAAGTGTTGAATCTCCACGGTACCGCCATCTTCATCGATGGCCGAGATAAAGAACCGCTGCCCCTTTTTGAGATGTGCGTACCATTGGCCGCGTATCGGGTAGAGTTCATTGGGCATCATTCAACTCCAGTTCCACCGAATCACATCTGCCACGACGTGACAGCAGTGATTCAAGTCTCAAAGTTAGTCCAATGCCCCGGGATTTCCATTGTGGTTTTCCCTGATTTACGCACTTCGCTGCGAATTCGCCGGACGCCCCATGAGCAATATTTCGACCCATCCGGCTGCAGCGTCTGCGGTATCTACGAATTTTCATCAGACGAGAACCGTGAAACGATCAACTGTGGTCCAGGTAGAGGGCGATGATTGCGGCCGTTCACGGAGGGTTAGCCCAGTGTCAAAGGTTTCAGTATTCGACAAGACCGAACAAAAGACGATGCATTGGATAAGTGGCGTTGCCAGTAGCATGGGTTCAGCGGATATGCAGCGCTCATACATGGTCCTCAGAGGGGTTTTGCACGCCCTGCGTGACCGCCTGCCACCCAATGAAGCAGTGCAGCTCGGCGCCCAGCTGCCGATGCTGGTACGTGGCTTTTACTATGAGGGTTGGCACCCGCAAGACAAACCGAAGCGTTACCACCGCAAGGGACCGTTCCTGGAGCAGGTCCGCAGCGAGGTCCCCACGCTCGACGACACACAGCTGGAAAGAGCGGTCAGTTCGGTGTTTGAGACGCTCGAAAGCGAGATCCCCGGCGGTGAACTCGAGCAGGTTCGGCATGCCCTGCCGGCCGACTTGCGGGAACTGTGGGCAATGCCTGGCATGTAGGCAGCTTTTCCTCGCCTTCCCTTCTTGACACGGCATAACAGAACGATTATTCTGTTTCGCATGGTCAAGACCCGAGCATTCGATCCATCAACCGCCCTGTCCAGGGCGGTCGATCTGTTTTCCTCGAAAGGGTTTTCGGATACTTCGATGGATGACATTGTGCGCGCCACAGGGGTCAGCCGCTACGGGCTCTATGGAACATTCGGCAATAAACGGGAGCTTTTCGAACAGGCCCTCGAACGATATGCAGACGGCATGGGCAGGCAATCGTACCTGCGTCTTCTGGAGCCGGACGCTTCGCTGGATCACATCCGGGCAATTTTCGACGAACGCATCGAAGCAATGTGCGGTTGCGGTGAGAGTCGCGGCTGCATGCTGTGCCACACGGCAATGGAGCTGGCCCCTCATGACCCTGAGATCGAAGCTGTTCTGCAGAAGTTTATGCACCGCATGTCCAAAGCCTTCGCGATCGGGCTCGAGTCAGCCAAAGAGAAAGGTGAAGTCAAAGAAGACCTCGACGTCAGCTCAGCCGGCGAATTTCTGACCGGTGCGATATTCGGCCTTTCAGTCCTGGCACAGGCAGGGTTGCCGCGAACGACACTCGACAATTTCGTCGATAACACGATGGCATCACTAACCGGCTGATTTTTTTTGACATGAACAGAACGATCATTCTGATAAGTGCAACGGCAAGCTCAAACGCCCGCCTTT
>PVMK01122279.1_pt1 | contig 47230 bp, 45 predicted proteins | sample 1853481 | NCBI WGS metagenome assembly PVMK01 (sample SAMN08533507, study PRJNA380276) | Marine sediment metagenome, whole genome shotgun sequencing project.
AAGTATCTAAAGAAAAACTGGAGAAGGCACAGTCTTTGTTTGCTGCAGGCCAGGAGAATTTGCGTATTGTTGAGTACGGTGGCGGAGTACATAACAAGAAGTACTCTGTGGTGCTCCTTGATGCTGCCATGAATAATTTTGAAGACGCGATAGATTTATTAAATGAATAGATCAGAATAATTAGCACCTGATAAATATCATTTTATTAATGATGTATGGTTTAGTTTTATGAAATTCTAGAAAGCACTACGATGTCACTACAACACCCGGAGAATATTTTCAAACTATACTGATAATTCTCAGGACTATTAGTCCGGGAGGGATACCATCGATGTAATTACAGACTTGCAACAATAAAAAAGGAAAGACTGCTTAACAGTCTTTCCTGATATGGTTCAATGGCTCCCGGGGAGGGATTCGAACCCCCGACAAGATGGTTAACAGCCATCCGCTCTGCCAGCTGAGCTACCCGGGAACATTATCTATTATATATATTTTTAAAACTGGATTCCCGACCCCGCCTACCGGCAGGCAGGTGCGCGGGAATGACAGCAAACTTACTTTACTCTGTTTTTTCAGCTTCTCCAGCTGCAGACTCTTTCAGGAGTCTTTCCCATTGGGCATCAACATAATCCTGGGCCTGTTTCAACATCCATTCGTTTTCAGGTGAAAACATATGTTTGAATCTTCCCTGAGGTTTCAGAAAATCAACAAGAGGTTTTTTCTCTTTTGGTTTTACAGTTACTTTTGTTACCCCGTTTTCGATTTCATAAAGCGGCCAGTAACATGTCTCAACTGCCAGTTTGGCCAGTGTGATTGCATCATTGGTCTTGCTTCGCCATCCACGGTTACACGGTGCAATAATATTCATGAATTTAGGGCCTTTAATTTCAAAGGCCTTCTGTACTTTTTTCATCAGGTCCATCCAGTTGGCCGGAGATGCCTGGGCTACATAAGGAATGCCATGGGCAGCCATTATTCTGGTAAGGTCTTTTCTTTGCTGGAGTTTGCCGGGAATAACGTCTCCAGCCGGGCAGGTTGTGGTATTTGCACCAAATGGCGTAGCGCTTGAACGCTGGATACCGGTGTTCATGTATGCGCCATTGTCATAACAGACATACATCATGTCATGTCCGCGCTCCATTGCACCAGAAAGGCTCTGGAAACCAATATCATATGTTCCGCCGTCTCCACCGAATGCTACGAATTTAACATTTTTATCCTCAAGCTTGCCCTGTTTTACGAGCGATCTGTACATTGCCTCGATTCCGGATGCTGTTGCAGCGGAGTTTTCAAATGCGCTGTGCATCCATGGTATCTTCCAGGCAGTGAACTGCTGTATGCATGATGACACTTCAAGACATCCTGTGGCGTTTGACGCGATGATGGGATAGTCCGTTGCCATGAGTACCTGTTTTACAACTATAGGCGCTCCACATCCTGAGCACATCCTGTGACCGTGGCTGAACCTGTCTTCTCCCTTTGCAAGCTCTCTTAATCTGAGTGGTTTAGTTGTCATTTTAATATCTCCTGAAAAATATTTAGTAGCTGGTAGTTGGTAGTTAAGGGTTTAAAAATCTGTTCCCTGACTACTTTCTACTGACTAATGTATTCTCTATTCTCTAACTCCGATGTACTCTTTAACGGTTTCGACTTTTCCGGTTTTAGCGACTTCCATAAGCTCATCGATAACATATTCAGCCTGGTCCGGTAAGTAGTCTCTTCCGCCTAGGCCGAAGATCTTGCCGGTCACTGCAGGCTTTGTACTCATCTGCATCACTGCTCCTGCGATCTCGGAGTACAGCGGCCCAAGGCCGCCAAAAGAATCAGCCCTGTCAAGGACAGCGATTGCTTTTAAATGTTGAAGAGCCTGGGCGATTTCAGTATAAGGGAAGGGCCTGAACATTCTGGGTTTAAGGAGTCCTACCTTTACACCCTTGTCCCTGTACTGGTCTATGATGTCTTTTGTTGTTCCTGCTGCTGAACTCATTACAACAATAGCTATTTCAGCGTCTTCAAGCCTGTATGTTTCAAATAAACCGTACTTCCTGCCTGTCATTTTCTCAAAGTCAGCTGCAACTTCAAGAACAATACCAGGAACCTTTGTCATAACTTCATGCTGGGCCCGTTTGTACTCATGGTACAGATCAGCAAGAATCAGAGGACCGTAGCTTTTAGGATTGTCTAAATCCAGCAGAGGATTGACTGCCTCAAACTTTCCAACGAAATTTTTGACATCGTTGTCATCTATATATTCAACTCTCTCTATTGAATGGCTTACGATAAAACCGTCCATACAGACCATGGCAGGAAGTCTGATGTCCATATGCTCGGCTATCCTGAATGCCTGGATGGTATTGTCATAAGCCTCCTGTGCATTTTCAGAATACATCTGGATCCAGCCTGTGTCCCTCGCACCCATGCCATCGGAATGGTCACCATGAATGTTCAGTGGAGCTGAAAGTGCCCTGTTTACCAGTGGCATTATGATAGGAAGCCTAGTTCCTGCTGCTATATATAACATTTCCCACATCAATGCAAGTCCCTGTGATGAAGTTGCAGTGGCAACCCTTCCTCCTGCTGCTGCCGCACCTATACAGGCGCTCATTGCACTGTGCTCACTCTCCACGAGCACCAGCTCTGTATCTACTTTGCCGTCATTTACATAAGACGAAAACCTCTGCATCAGGTCTGTTGCCGGTGTAATAGGGTAGGCGGCGCAAACATCAGGATTTATCTGCTTAAAGGCCTCTGCACATGCTTCATTTCCTGTAACTGCTACTATTTCGCCCATTATTTACCCTCCTCTTCCATGACTATTGCCTTCTGGCCCTTTTTGCCGGGGCATTCAAGGGCACAGATGCCACAGCCCTTGCAATAATCATAATTAAATTCTGCTCTTTTCCCTTCATCGGTCACCTTGACTGACATGTCCGGGCAGTACATCCAGCAGAACATGCACTGGATACAGTTTTCCTCTATCCATTTCGGTCTCATGGACCTCCAGCTGCCTGTCTTGAACTTGGCTGAACTTCCTGCTTCAAGGACTGTAGATCCCTGAGGAAGCGTTTCCCAAAATTTCTTGCTCATCCCTCTTTTACCTCCTCATATCCTCGCTGTGTGGCATTAAGGTTGCCATCAATGATCTTCTGAGCGAATTTTTTTCCAAAGCTCTTTTTGACATTATCCAGAAGAACATCCATTTCAACAACACCTGTTGCCTTAATAAGTGCTCCCAGCATTGATGAGTTCGGAAGAGGTCTTCCAAAACAGTCTACGGCAATTTTTGTCGCGTCAACAGTAAATACCTTTTGAGTGTCTTTTGCTTTAAGTTTCTCTCTGACCTCTTTCGGGTCTCTTGCTGTGTTCACAAGATAAATTGCATCATCCGGTGCTCCTTCAGTAACATTAACAGCGTCTATTAATGTGGCGTCTGCAATGCTGACCACCTTTGGATGAAGGACCGGGCCGTACATCCTTATTACATTGTCACTGATCCTGTTAAAAGCCCTGATCGGGGCTCCGGCTCTCTCAGGACCGTACTCCGGAAATGCCTGAACATATCCTCCGCCGCTTAGACATGCGTCTGCCAGAACTTTGGCTGCAGTAACAGTACCCTGTCCACCGCGGCCGTGCCAGCGAATTTCAATTGCTTTTGCCATATTGTTATCCTCCAGAATTGCTGGTTTTTAACTATTAGAAAAAAGAAGACTACTATAGCCTAAAATAAGGACTATTTTCAAGAGCTGGGGTAGGGGGCAATCCCTTGTGGTTGCCCCTTAAAACCATTAATGTGAGAAAAGCCAGGGCAGGCACAAGGCCTGCCCCTACTTGAAACCTAATGTTAATTCGTGTTAAAAATCTCTATGCCCAGAAGAATAGTTGTTGATATAGAAACAACCGGCAAAGATTTTGACTCTTTTGATGAGATTACAAGGGAGTATCTGCTAAAGTTTGCTGAAACTGAAGAAGAAATCCTGGCAGTGAAGGAAGGCATGGGGTTTTCTCCTCTCACAGGTGAAATAGTTGCGATTGGCATGCTAAATCCCGAGACTGACAAAGGTGTTGTGTATTACAGCTCACCTGGTACTCCCCAGGAGGACCTTGAAGAAGAGGGGATAGAGTATATTGCTGATACAGAAGAGGGAATATTAACCAGGTTCTGGGATACGGTTAAACATTACGATCAATTCATTACATTCAACGGCAGAGGTTTTGACGCACCTTTTCTTCTGATCAGGTCGGCCTTTTACAAGATTAAACCTACAAAGGACCTTATGCCGAACCGGTATAACCTTTCTCATGCAGACCTTCTGGACCTTCTTACTTTTTACGGGGCGGTCAGGAGGAAGTTCAACCTTCATATGTGGTGTAAGGCTTTTGGGATCAAAAGTCCTAAAGAGGAGGGTGTAACGGGATATGAGGTCAATGATCTTTTTAAGCAGGGTAAGTATCTTGATATTGCAAAATACTGTGTGGGGGATTTATATGCAACTAAGGATCTGTTTGATTACTGGAATGATTATGTGAAGTTTAGACCTGGTTTGTAGGTCCAAATGATTATTATTTATATCCCTTTTCGTGTCGTTATTAAATTAAAATAATAGATTAGCAATTAAATTAGAATGAATTCGTCTTATCACGATCAAAATGGAAAAAAGAGCAATCTGTTACGGCTGCTGGTAATTCTCTCTGCAATATCTGCTGTCCTATGGTTTCTGTCGTCACCCAGAAGTCTTTATGATTCTGATGCAGAGTCAAGGCCGGTGACTGCAAGGGGTGATCTGGCAGCGGACGAACAGAATACGATTGACCTGTTTGAGGCCACTTCTACCTCGGTTGTATATATAACGAGTATCGAGCTGAGGAGAAGCCTGTTCAGCCTGAATATTTATGAGATTCCTCAGGGCACAGGTTCGGGGTTAATATGGGACAGGGATGGGAGAATAGTTACCAACTATCATGTTATTGAAGATGCAAACCGTATCGAGGTGACCCTGGCTGATCATTCTACGTGGAAGGGTACGGTTGTCGGTGTTTCTCCTGACAAGGATTTGGCTGTTCTTCAGATATCAGCGCCTTCCGACAGGCTGATTCCAATAATGATCGGGGAGTCTGAGAATCTTAGAGTTGGCCAGAAAGTCTTTGCCATTGGCAACCCATTCGGTCTTGATCAGACAATGACAACAGGAATTGTTAGCGCTCTTGGAAGGGAAATTAAGTCTGTATCGGGCCGTACAATTCAGGGAGTGATCCAGACCGATGCAGCAATTAATCCGGGCAATTCCGGAGGCCCTCTGCTTGACAGTGCAGGCAGGCTGATAGGCATTAATACTGCAATATACAGTCCGTCAGGCGCCAGTGCAGGAATCGGATTTGCCGTGCCTGTAAATATTATTAACCGTGTAGTACCTGAACTAATTAAGTACGGAAGGGCCGTGAAGCCCGGACTTGGTGTGACAATAGCGAACAATCAGATTGCGAAACGTCTTGGAATTGAAGGTGTTTTATTAATTAACATACAGCCTGACAGTGCTGCGGAAAAGGCAGGGCTTAGAGGTACAAGAAGAATAGACGATGAAATTGTGCTTGGAGATATAATTGAGTCTGTAAATAACATTTCTATTTCTTCTTTTGATAACCTGCGAAATGAGTTTGACAAATATCGTGTTGGTGATGAGGTTGTTCTGGGGATAATCCGTGATGACAGAAGGATCGAAGTAAGGATTGCTCTGGAAATGGTCGAGTAACAGTGAATTTATTAATTAACCCTCCTTTGTAGCCTTATTTATGATTAAATCTTCCTGGATAGATTTTAATTATTACTTTTTAAGTTATTAAATGTTAAATAATAATGACTTACCGCACTTAATAATTTAGGGGCTAAAGAGCAATCTAAAATATTCCGTATTAATTAATAATGATTGTAAAAGATGAAGAGAAGAGCAAAGAGCAGCTTGTCTCTGAGCTGGTAGAATTGCGCAAATGGGCAAAGAAGCTTCAATACCTGTATGACGAATACGAGCAGGCTTTAAAGACTCTAAGGTCATTTGAGAAAGCCCTTGAGACAATGCAGATAGGTGTGACTGTTACCGACCTTAAAGGTAAAATTATGTATATCAATCCTGCTGATCTTTTAATGCATGGATATGAAGGTAAAAACCTTAAGGGAAAGAGCGTTAAACTGTTTGCACCTGATGATGAATGGAAACCTATGTCCAAGGACAGGATTCGATCCATGAAGAGATGGAAGAGGGACGGAATTAACCGGCGAAAAGATGGGAGTACATTTCCGGTTCACATGATGTCTGATGTTGTTACAAATGAAGATGGTGAAGCTATAGGAATAGTTACTACATGTGAAGATATTACGGACCGCAAGAAAATGGAAAAAGAAATCAAGGTTAAAGTTGAAGACCTGGAAAAGTTCTATGAAATGTCTATAGGCCGGGAAGTGAAAATGAAAGAACTTAAAAAAGAGATTAAAAGATTAAAGACAAAGGTCTAGTGTCCTTATTTTAAAACCTCGACAATTTTTTCTGCAAAATTCGACAATGTCTCATCCCTTGCCCCGAATATAATAAAGCTTTTAAATTCATTAACCTTGCTTAATGTGTCGTCTCTTTTCTCAATAACTTCTGCTGACTTTCCCCGGGCAACTATTTCATCTGCAAGGTTTTCACTTGATATGTCTTTTCCTGCTGTTCCTCCAACATAAAATATTGGAAGCAATACCAGATGGTCTGAGTCACGGAGATTGTCCACAAAAGTCTCGATATACTCATTCTTCATCATTCTTGTAGGACCAAACCCATGGGGCTGAAATATAAAACATATTTTATTGCTTAGCCTTTGCACGGTTTTCATCATGTATTTTATCTTATGAGGATTGTGCGCATAGTCATCAATAACAAAAGCGCTGCCTTTGCTCATATGTATATCAAACCTTCTGTCAATGCCTTTAAACGCAGGCAGCACTGAAGCTGTATTATCAAGTGGAATTTCGATTTCAGAAAGAAATGCTATGCATGCGAGGGCGTTGTAAATATTATGCTCGCCTGGCAGGGATAAATTGAACCTTGTTTTGCGAACTGTAAATTCAGAGCTTAAAGGAAGCATTGTAATGTTTTCAGCTCTGTAATCTGATGCACTATTTATGGAAAAGGTAAGGGCATGCTTTTCAGAAACACCATCGAGATTTCTGTCATCACCATTTATAATGATCTTGCCCTGCGTATTGCTTGCGAGTATTTTAAACATGTCTGCAGTTTTGTCGATCGAATGATGGTCTAATGACAGGTTTAGTATGATAGTATGCTGCGGCCTGTAATTGATAATAGAACCATCAGATTCACAGGCTTCTATGACGAGATCATCTGATGCTCCGACAAGTGAGTTGCCTGGATGATCAACAGACTTGAACTGTTTTACTCTGCCTCCCCCTATGAAATTTGGTTTCAGCCCCAGTCTTTCCATGAGAAATGCCAGAAGTCCTGAGGCAGTTGACTTACCGCTTGTTCCTGATACTGCTATTGTTTTAAATAATGAAGTGATCTCTGCCAGATATTGGGGGCGTGTTTTTGCAGGTATGCCAAGCTCTCTGGCCCTTATTACTTCCGGCTTATCATCCTCAACTGCAGTGCTGAAAACTGCAAAGTCAAAGGTGTTGTCTATTCCGCTGCCGTCCTGGGGAACTATGGATATCCCTCTTGACAGTAAAATCTTTTTTAAGGGGTTAGCTGGGTCTAGGTCAAATGCCCTGTCTGAACCAACAATGATATTGCCTTTGTCAGCCATAAACCCTGCAATAGCTGATACACCGCTGCCTGCTATACCGGAGAAAAATATTTTATTTGTCTCATTGCTGCTCATTTTACAATGTTATATTACCTCACAATGTAATGTGAAATCATACTAATGTTAAGCAGGTTGATAAAATCCAGGATATAATAAATTCAAAAAAATATTAATTAAATATGCGAAGAGTAATTCAGATCAGGTCATATGGATCTTAAGGCCTTTCCTGATTTGATATAATCATGTATTCTTAAATGACTGTTATGCTTTGGTTATATGATATGTTTATAGGAATAATGCAATAACTGAAACTATGAGCGAACTTCACAATTTAAAAGGTCTGACCGTTCTTGTGATCGATGATGAGATTGCAACTCTTGACAACATGGAACAGGCTTTACAGGGAGTGGGGGCACAGGTCAGCAGAGCACAGAACATAAAACAGGCTCTGAGTGATATTCGCAATAATGCAATAGATATAATCATTGCTGCACTTGATCTGGTAAATGAGCAGTGCATCGAAATGATCAAGGACTATAAGCTGCGTTACCCTTCATGCCTGTTTTATGTGCTCACTGATGAGGAATACGAGTCAGTTGAGACATCCCAGGAATCAGTAAAATATATTGTTGATGACTACATGAAGAAACCTCTGGATATAGAGCGCTTTGTTGTGATGATTGAAACAAGCATGGGGAGGACAATCGCTGGGAGCAAGTCATTGACTGTTGTTGACCCCCTCATAGCCAAAGTCAAACCATACTTTTTATTCCGCTCTCCTGTGATGAAAAGAGCACTCATTCATTTACCCCAAATATCAGCATCTGAACAGACTGTTCTGATTACTGGTGAAACCGGCTCAGGAAAGGAAATTGTAGCCAGGGGAATACATGTGCTCAGTCGCCGGTCATCAGGTCCTTTCGTGCCTATAAACTGCGGCGCTGTGCCGGAAAGCCTTATTGAAGGAGAGCTTTTTGGTCATGAAAAGGGTGCCTTTACAGGTGCTATTAAAATGCGAAAGGGAAAGTTTGAGACCGCTGATAACGGCACATTATTCCTCGATGAAATCAGTGAGATGCCTCTTAACCTTCAGGTCAGACTCCTCCGGGTCCTTGAGGAGGAGAGCCTTTATCGGGTTGGTGGAGAAATACCGCTTGATATTAATGTAAGAGTAATAGCTGCATCAAATGCAGATCTTCAGAAGGCAGTAAAAGACGGACTGTTTCGTGAAGATCTTTATTACAGGATCAATGTGCTGCGTATTAATCTTCCTCCGTTGCGAGAGAGGATTGAGGACATTCCTCTTCTGGCGGTCCACTTTCTTGAGAGGGCATTTGTTGAGATGGGTTGGCAATCACCTTTCCCCAGCCTTTCCGCAGAGACAATATATGTGCTTGAGCAGTATGAATGGAGAGGCAATGTTCGTGAACTTAGAAATATTATGACCCGTATTGCAACTCTGCTTCCTCAGAACACCAAACGGATATTTCCACATCATATCCTTCCCCATATAGAAGATACCGGCCGTGCAAAAATTACTGAAAATTATGAGTCTGGACAGGATGGAGTATTCATTCCCCTTGGAACTCAGATGAAAAAAGTGGAGGATATTATGATTAAAGAGGCCATGAAACATACCAATGGCAACAAAACAAAAGCAGCTGATCTTCTTGGTATAAGCCTGAGAAATCTGCGAAGAAAAATTAATAAATGAAATTATGGATATTTTTTTAGGCGTCAGAAAATATAACAGATATCCTGTTAATGAAATTATTGTTGCCGATGTCGGTGAAGTGATAGAGATGAGCATTGGCGGGATGAAAGTCAAGAAATCAGATAGTGATGAATTAGAAGACACAGAACTGAATCTCATGATTTTTGATATGCCTATAACGGCGGAAATTGTCTGGCAAGACAAGGAATATATGGGTTTGAAATTCAAACACTTGCCGTATTTTGATCAACATATAAAGGACAATGTAAAGAGGGTCTGGGAGGTAGATATTACACCTGACAGAATTATTACGGACTATGACATATCGGGTATTACAAAACAGGACCTTCTTGGCACCTTTATGAACCTTGTTGTAGAGCTTGAGAGTCCTGGTACAAATCTGACCAGGCTCAGGAATTATGTGGATGATATAAGTAAAGTCATTCAGTCTATGTATGAGGATCAGAAAAAAGAGCAGGAAGCCGGTGGCAAAACAGCGGAGGAAGGAGCCATACCTCCAGACCTTAAAGAACTGCTGATTCAAGAGGCAAATAAAGCATTTTCTGCAGATGAAAAAATTAACAATATTGATTTTGCCATTGCAAGGCTTGGGCTTGACTCTGTAAAGAAATTATCGCTCAACTTTATTAAAGAGGAAATATCCAAATTGGAACTTCCCTTGTCCGGCTTCAACAACTATGAATCATATAACATCCTTAATACTGTTTTTTTTAAAAGGCTGATTCCTTTCTTTGCCTTTGAAGATGAACAGGGAGAGGGGAATCTCTTATTGTCGCTTGAAACGAAAGGCATTGAACTAATGATGGATATAAGCGGAAAGGATTTAAGGTCGTACTATAATTCTCCATCAAGAGTATATTCTGAAGTGTCAAGGATATATGAAATGAAGTACTTTGGAAGGGACCTTCTTTCCGTGAATAAATCATATTTTGAAAATAACATGGGCATGTTCAAGGAATTGTATAGTGGTTATATGATGGCCCATCTTATCCTGAATCCCTGTTACCAGCTTGATAAAAAAATGAAGCTATCTTTGACAAAGAGAAAGCTGATTTTTTCTTTTATCGCTTACATGACCCTTATTGCTACTAAATTTATAATAGACAAGGATAAACATAGCGGTGTTCTGCTTGTAAACATTTTAAAAAAGACCGGCATGGAACAGAGCAAGATCATGGATTTTGTTGTTGACTGTGTAACAGAGGTTAATGACATTCTGAAAAAACTGGACTTAAAGGGCAGGATAGGTAACATTTCCTTGCCAAGCTCTGCATTTAAAATGGAAAGTTATCTTGGAAAGGGCAGTCACTTTAAATATCTCATGAAGACAATGAATGATTTCAGTGTCATGAAAAGTATTAAAAGAATGGCTTTGAGGTATGAAGATAGTTCGTATGCTCATTTTATATTAGGCAAGTTCATGACCGCAGAAGATTATGGACTGAATTCAAAGTTATGCTGCGTATTGCCATGTAATAATATTTCTGATGAGCCTTTCTATATTGAGGATTTTTATTATTTTGACCTGTTGGTACTTAAGGACATTGACAGGCTTCCCGTTTCTCATATAAAAGACTTTGTAAATCTCTGGGATAACTTTGAGGGAAAGATCATTGTAACTTTCAGCTCATATAGTTTTCTTGATTTTAATAATAAAAGCCTGCATAGTCTTTTAAGAAAACATATAGTGGATTTCCCTTCTTATTTTTCAGGCAATGGCGTATATGAAAAAATGATCGATCATACGATAAAGCACATAACGCCATTTATCGGGGAGCATGAAGTTGAAAATAATAAGTATATGGATAATATTGTTCCCATGGATTATATAAAGGTAAATGAACTTCATTCATACCTTTAATAATTTTTAAATGCTGCATAAACTTGCCGTTTTATCTCGCAATCTATTTAGTGTCTGTCCATAAAGTGCTTTTTTTATTTTTGTCATGCCCGAAGCCTGCCCCAGCAGTCAGTAAGCAGGGGTTAGTAGTCGGGCCTGCCTGCGGTAGGCAGACATCCAGAAGCATTTGAAAATACTGGATTCCCGCCCAAAAGAACGCGGGAATGACGGCTTAATGTTAGAATTTATGGACAGACTCTACTTTGCAACATAGAATTTAATATGCATTAACTAGGTCAATCAGGCCTGTGGGTCATAATTGCCTTGCAGGTATAGGTCAATATGTCCTCTCTCTCCTCCTTGAATAGAGTTATATCCACTTAACTATTTGAAATAAATATATTTATTATGCTGGCATCTGCTTTGCGATAGATTAAATGTAATGAGAAAAAAGTAATAATTAATATATAGAAGGAGGGTGATTATTATGTTATGGACAGAATTTAGCAACAACACATTTATAGATCCGTGGCGTGAGTTTGAGAGACTGAACAGAATGTTTTCCAGGATTCCATCGCAGAGGTCCTGCGAATTCCCGACTGTCAACCTTTGGGTAGACTCTGACCGTTCAGTAGTGACAACAGAGATTCCCGGAATTGAGCCGGACGATATTGAGATCTCGGTGGTTGGAAAGTCGCTGGTTCTTCGTGGCACGCGAAGGGAAGATGACCTGAAGGAAAATGAGGCCTATCACAGGAGAGAGCGGTGGCATGGACAGTTCTCAAAGACTATTGAGCTTCCTTTCAAAGTTGAGACAGCAAAAGTTAATGCGACCTTTAAGAAAGGGATACTCTATATAACACTGCCGCGGGCAGAAGAAGAGAAACCAAGAAAAATTGATATTAAACCAGAAGGAGGTGAGTAATATGACAGTAGCTGCTAAAGAAGTAGAAAAGAAAGAAGCAAAACTTCATGATGGAGTTGAGAGGATCCGTGCAAAGAGGGTATATACTCCTGCGGTTGATATCATCGAGAAAAATGAGGATATATTCCTGTTGGCTGATATGCCGGGAGTAGACAATGAAAGCGTTGAAGTAACGCTTGAGAAAGATACACTCACCATATATGGAAAGGTCGAGCCTGAAATTCCTGAGGGACTGAGGCTCACAGAATCTGAATATGGTGTAGGAGATTATCAGAGGACCTTCTCCTTATCTGATGAGATAGACAGGGAGCACATACAGGCATCGGTCAAAAACGGGGTCTTAAGACTTACGCTGCCGAAAGCCGAGGCAGTTAAGACCAGAAAAATTCCGGTAAAGGCAGAAGCCTGAGGAAAGGAGGTGTGAGTTATGTCATTCAGAGATCTGAGTTTATTCAGGAAAAAAAGTGTACCGGTAAAACGTGAAGCTTATCATCCCTTTTCATTGATGGATCGCGATATGGAAAGCCTCTTTGACGACTTTTTCAGAGGATTTGATCTGGAGCCGTTCTTCGGACCGGATATCAGTTCATACTCTCCAAAGGTTGATGTCAAAGAAGGTGACAAAGAGATCAAGGTGCTGGCAGAGCTTCCGGGAATGAACGAAAAGGACATTAACGTTACTCTTAATAAGGACTCTCTAACACTGACAGGTGAAAAGAAGGAGGAGAAAGAAGATAACGATAAGGGGTATCACCGTCTTGAGCGTTCATACGGATCATTTTGCAGAACAATCCCGCTTCCTGTAGAGATTGAAAGTGACAAGGTGTCGGCCAGTTACAAAAATGGTATACTGACCATTACTATTCCAAAAAGCAAAAAGGCGATCGAAGAGAAAAAGAAAATAAAAATTGCCGTTGAATAAGACAACTCAAATATCGGAGACTTTTCCGTCCCTTTCTGTACAGAGAAGGGGACGGTTTTTTTATGAGTTATAATTTAGAAATTAGTCTTGTTTATGCCAATAATCTTTACAACTTTATTTTTTGAACTTTGTCCTGACACTATCTCGATATCTTTTTTTCTTACTTTAAGTTCTTTTGATAAAAGGGCTATCAGTTCTTTATTTGCTTTGCCTTCAACAGGAGGGGATGTGAGTTTGACTTTCAATGCATCGCCATAAGGGCCTATGATTCCTGATTTGGACGACCGGGGCTCAACCTTGATTTTGATAGTTAAATTATTCTGTAGTTGCTTTTTCACTGGAACCCTTGAATCTCGAAGCGAGTCTGCGCGAAGAGTCGCTCCGACCTTGAACCCACGAACCCTGTGTTCATGCAAAAACTATATCCATTTTAATAACATCTTTGTCGGGTAAATATTTTCCAATAGATAGCAGTTTATTATTCTGTGATTTTATTTTGATCGCGTTAGCTTTTTTAAATTCCTCTGACAAGTCATTTAACTGTATCGGGTTTCCATGACTGACAGCTTTTGATAAGGACTCATCAATGATTAGTTCGGGTAACCATGACAGGGCATCACTCATTGAATAAATGCCATTATCAGTAGGCTCTTCCTGGCTTATCTCATTTAGTGCATCAGGTGATATGCTGTTTGAAATGTGGAATCCTCCTATAGCGGTACGTTCGAGTTCACACAGGTGCGCCACTGTTCCCAGTTTCTTTCCCATATCATGGCAGAGTGTTCTAATGTACGTTCCTTTAGAGCATCTGGCTTTGAAGGTTACATAGGGTGGATTGAAATCCAGTAGTTCGATCATGCTGATATTTATTTCTCGAGGTTTCCGTTCAATTTCGATTCCCTTTCTTGCCAGTTTGTAAAGGGGTTTACCCTTATGTTTAAGGGCTGAGAACATAGGAGGCTCCTGAAGGGTGATGCCTGAGAAAGATTTCAGTACTTCTTCGACCTGATGCCTGTCTGTAGAAATGTCATCACATGTTTCTATCACCTTACCGTATGCGTCCTGGGTGTCGGTTGCTGTGCCGAGTTTCATCACCGCTTTATATTCCTTGTCGAGAGAGGAAAAAAAAGGTGCCAGTTTTGTTGCTTTATTTATCAAAACAATCAGGACGCCGGTGGCCATCGGGTCCAGCGTTCCTGCATGGCCGGCTTTTTTGACCTTCAATATTCTTTTGACTTTTGTTACCCCGTCCTGGGATGTAATGTCTTTTGGTTTGTTAAGGTTGATTATGATATCCATAAAGAAACATCGGTAGATTAAACAGATTTTATTCGATGCAAATCAATCTCTTTTCTGACGGCTCTGAAAACCTTTGTTTGCACTTCTTTAAGAGACCCTTTTACTTTACATCCTGCTGCAGCAACATGTCCGCCCCCGCCAAAGCTCATCGCTATTTTCTGTACATTTGCTTTGCCTTTTGATCGAAAGCTTACTTTATATGAGCTGTTGCCGTCTTGTCTGTAAAATATGGCCACTTCAATGCCCTTTATTTGCCTCGGTAGGTCAACAAATGCATCACAGTCCTCTGCACTGGTATCTGTTTTCTTAAACATTACGGTTGTCACTGTTATCCAGGCAATTCCATCATTTCTCTCAAGGGTTGAAAGTGCAAGTCCCTGAAGTTTCATGGCCCTGAACGGGTTGTTTTCATATAATTCCTTGGATATGCTCCATGGGACAGCACCTGATTCTACCAAATGGGATGCTACCTTAAGAGCTTCAGGTGAAGCATTGGAATAACTGAATCCTCCGGTGTCTACCAATAGTGCTGTGTAGAGATTTGTTGCCATTTTCTTATCAATAGTAATTTTCAGGGCTGTCAAAACTTTATATACAAGCAATCCGGCAGCTGCAGCATCAGGATCTATGAAAGAAGCTGATAATGATTTATAAAAATCACTACTAGCTGCATCGTCCGGCAGGACATGGTGGTCAATAACTGCAGCCTTAACTGAATTTAGAGTATTAAATCCTGTTCTTTCTATATGATTGCAATCAACAAGAATTACAACATCATATTTTTTTCTTGGAAGTTTCTGTTTTACTAAATTTGATGAAGGAAGAAAGTTCAGGTTTGCAGGAACAGGGTCCCTGCTTAAAACATAGACATCTTTTTTGCCGATTTTTTTTAATCCAAGAGCAAGGGCAAGAGAAGAGCCGATAGAATCACCTTCAGGATTGATATGGCCGACTATCAGGAAGGAATTATTATTTTTGATAAGGTTCAGCAGGTCAGAAGAGATCTTCGTCTTCATCAATGGAACCCCCCTCTGAGTCAATGCCGTCAAGTATGGTGTCAATTTTTCTTCCATACGCTATGGATTCATCTATTCTGAAGGACAGGGATGGAACAAATTTCATCTGTAATCTTTTGGCCAGTTCCCCCCTGATAAATGCTGAAGACGAGCTGATTTTATGCACTGTCTTCCGACCATCATCAGGGCCCATAACGCTGAGGTATATTGTTGCATGTCTCAGGTCATCAGTCACCTTTGCCCCGGTAACTGTTATAAACCCCAGATCTTTATGTTTTATTTTATTTAGTAAAATATCAGCAACTTCTTGCCTTATTAAATCGCCGACTCTTGCTGATCGTTTAAATGGACGCATTTTATTATGAAGGTTCAGGGATTCGAGGTCGGAGCGACTCTTCGCGCAGACTCGCTTCGAGATTCCAGGGTTCAAGTGAAAAAAACTATTTGCAGATCCGTCACCTGTTGCCTTGATTCCTTGACCTTTTGGATCCTTTCTATAACATTTCTATTGTTGCATCAATCATCTCTACAGAGTGAGTGTTTATTACAAGATTTTTGATTTTTTCAAATACTTTATTAATTATCTGTGTTTCATTGGCAACGAGTGATATGCCTATTATACTTCTTTGCCAGAGGTTGTTTGCATCAACTTCAGAAACAGAGACATTAAATTTATTTCTTATCCTGTCAATAAGACTTTTTATGACGGTACGTTTTGCTTTGAGTGAGTTTGACCCGGGTATGTGTAAATCCAATGTAAGAAGACCTACTATCATATTTATATGCAGGGTTCAAGGGTTCAAGGGGTTTAGGGTTCGAAAAAAGAACAATTATAATTTATTCGAATAACTTATAACTGATAAAGACTATTGCTCCAGTTTAGTGGCAACTTCTTCCATAATATAATTTTCAATTACATCGCCGGTTTTGAGATCATTAAAATTCTCAACCATAATACCGCATTCAAAACCTGTAAGCACTTCTTTTGCGTCTTCCTTGAACCTCTTCAAAGAAGAGAGCTTGCTTTCATAAATAACAACATTGTCTCTTACTACCCTTACGCCTTCACTTGCCCTTGAAATCTTTCCGTCAGTAACATAACAGCCTGCGATCGTGCCGAACCTGGATACATGGAATAGCTCCCTAACTTCTGCATGTCCCAGCACTTTTTCGGTAATAGTAGGTTCAAGCAGTCCCTCAAGTGCCTTTTTCACATCATCGATTGCTTCATATATTACATTATAAAGTCTTACATCCACGCCTTCCTTGTCTATAAGAGCATTGGCTTTCGCATCTGCCCGGACACTGAAACCGATAATAATTGCATTAGAAGCAGCAGCAAGCATTACATCAGACTCGTTTATGCCTCCCGCACCTGTATGTATCACATTGACTTGTACCTCTGGGTGTTTGATTTTGGAGAGGGCGTCCTTGACAGCTTCTACAGAACCCTGAACATCTGCTTTTATAATAATGTTAAGGTCCTTTATCTCCCCTTCCTTGACCTTCTCAAACAGATCATCAAGTGTGAGCATTTTCTTCCGGGACATAGATACCTGCTTTTGTTTGTGCAGTCTGTTCATTGCTATCTGGCGTGCCTTTTTCTCATCATCCATGACAACGAATATATCTCCTGCCTGGGGCACTTCAGGAAATCCAATGACTTCAACTGGAGTCGAAGGACCGGCTGTCTTAATCTTTTTCCCGGAGTCATCAATCAATGCCCTGACCCTTCCGGCAACTGTACCTACAAGAAATGAATCTCCGATCTTTAATGTGCCCGATTTAACAAGTACGGTCCCTACCGGGCCTCTGCCTCTGTCCAGCTTTGCTTCAACAATAGTCCCCTTGGCATTTCTGGTATAATCTGCTTTCAACTCCATAATCTCTGCCTGAAGCAGTATCATCTCCAGAAGATGTTCTATACCGGTTTTTTCTAAAGCTGAAACTTCCACAAATACGTTTTTGCCACCCCAATCTTCGGGCACAACTTCATGCTGGGCAAGTTCGGTCTGTACCCTTGAGATGTTTGCTTCAGGTTTATCTATCTTGTTAACTGCAACAATTATAGGGACATTTGCTGCCTTTGCATGGTCAATGGCCTCTATTGTCTGGGGCATAACGCTATCATCAGCAGCAACTACCAGAACAACTATATCTGTTACTTTTGCTCCCCTGGCCCTCATCATGGTAAATGCCTCATGACCCGGTGTGTCAAGGAATGCAATATCCTTATTATTCAGTGTTACCTTATATGCACCTATGTGCTGTGTAATTCCTCCTGCCTCGGTTTCAGTCACCTTGGTTTCCCGGATGGCATCAAGCAGTGTTGTTTTGCCATGATCAACATGTCCCATAATTGTGACAATAGGAGGTCGGTGAGTTAATGCTGCCTCATCAATTTCTGCTTCATCAAGAAAATCCTCATCACTTTCGATAGGTGCCAGCTCTATCTTCATTCCAAATGATTCAGCAACTATCTGTGCTGCATCAGCATCAAGGGGCTGGTTTATGGTTGTCATATACCCCAGTTCCATAAATTTCTTTATTACATCATTAATTTTTTGCCCGATCAGTTCTGAAAATTCCTTGACAGTGGTCCCTTCCTGAAATTTCAGGATCTTTTTTCTAGGAGCTGTAGGACTGGGAGCTTCAACACTTTCTGTCTTGTTTGCCTGGCCCCTTTTATCCTGTTTTTTATGTCTCGATTTAAAATCAAACCCTTTTCTGTTAACTTCCACTCTCCTGATTGAGTCGAATGCCCTCTGCATACCGGGTTTGCTCTTGAATTTGGTTATTTTGTCCGTGGCTACTTCTTTTTTAGAGCTGTCAGCAACTACCGTGTTATCTTTATCTACTGCTACCGGTGTCTCCTTTGAGGCCTGTTTAGCTATAACAGGAGTTTTAGTTGCTGGGATTTGTTCTTTAGATGGGGTTTTGGTTTTCGTGACTTTTTTTACTGTCTGTTCTTTTTTAGGTATTGCAGGTGTCTCTTCTTTTACCGGAGTTTTTTTTCCTTTGGAATATAAATAAATCAGTTTGTCTACAGTATTGTCTTCTAAACCGGTCATATGAGACTTGGCAGGTATGCCAAGTTCTTTCAGCTTGGCCAGAATTTCTTTACTCGGAATATTAATCTTCTTCGATAACTCGTGTATTCTCATTAAGATGATTTTTCCTCAAAATGTCTATAATATAAACATATTTTCTCTTGTTGCACCGCAATAATTATTAAAATACTGTTCGTATAAAGGGTTGTAAGTAAAACAGGATTAATGTTATCATAACTGCTCTTTTTAAAGCAATCATGGATATATTGATATGATCACTATATCTATAATAGAGTTTACTCAGGAGGTATTATTATAAATGGCAGAATGTAAAGTATGTGGCAAGAAAAGAGTTTCTGGCAATAACATAAGCCATGCCAACAATAAGACAAAAAGATTGTTCAGACCTAACCTGCAGAGAGTAAAGGTTCAGACTCCTCAAGGTGCAAGAAGAGTCCACGTTTGTACCAGATGTCTTCGTTCGGGTAAAGTTAACAAAGCGGTTTAAAGACAGGGGTGCTTTTCAAGTAGTAAAGTGAATAAGATTTAATGATTCCCTTTATTGCATAACCCCTTATCAATAATTTTTAGCAATTCAACTTGCTTTCACTCGAACCCTGGACCCCTTGGCCCCTGGAATCCTATTTTAATATGCAGCCTCTCAATAAAGTCCTTGGCAAACTCATTAAAGATGTTGGTATAGAAGGTGGAGTTGCCATTTCTGCTGTCAGAAGTCAGTGGGAAAAGACAGTCGGCGAGGCAATAGCATTACACACTTACCCGGATACAATAAAAGGGAAAGTTCTCACCATCATTGTAGACACCCCTCAGTGGATGCATCATCTAAGTTTTTTTAAAGGCGAAATTACTGGCAAGTTGAAGCGCTATAATGTCAAAGATGTGCGTTTCAGAATAGGTAGACTCCCCGAATTGAAAAGTAAAAAAAGTATAACAATCGAGGCAGATCTGTCTGAAAGTGACCTGAGGTATCTTGAAAATACTGTCAGGACAATTAAGGACAGCGAGCTTAAGGAGAAATTCAGGATATTAATTGCCCATGGGTTGAAAAAAGGGAAACATAGGCCCGGTCCCAAGTGATTGTTTTTAAACGCTTCTAATTTATTGCGGCTCAGGCTGTTTCAGCCTGGTCTTCGTATGTGAGTATTGGTTTCCCTTTATTGGTTATTACATCATCTGTAATAACGCACTCTGTAATATTGGTCTGGGAAGGCACCTCATACATGATATCAAGCATTACTTCTTCAAGGATCGCTCTTAAACCTCTTGCACCTGTCTTTCGTGTGTAAGCTTCCTTTGCAATTGCCTTGTATGCTTTTTCAGTAAAATTCAGCTTAACATTGTCAAATGAAAGAAGCCTCTGGAACTGTTTGACAAGGGCGTTCTTTGGTTCAGTCAGTATCCGTACAAGCGCTGACTTTCCAAGTTCATCAAGGGTTGCTACCACAGGAATCCTTCCTGCAAATTCAGGGATAAGACCATACTTGATCAAGTCCTGTGGCTGGACCTGTTTTAATGTTTTTCCGATATTTTTAGTGCTGGTCTTTTCAGGCTTGGCGCCAAAACCAACAACTTTACTCCCATTTCTCTGTTCAATTATCTTTTCCAGTCCTACAAAGGCCCCGCCGCATATGAACAGGATGTTCGAAGTATTGACCTGCACAAATTCCTGCTGAGGGTGCTTTCTTCCGCCCTGGGGAGGAATGTTTGCTACAGTTCCCTCGATTATTTTTAAAAGAGCCTGTTGAACTCCCTCACCGGATACATCTCTTGTTATGGATACGTTCTCATTTTTTCTACTGATCTTATCGATCTCATCAATATAAATAATGCCGCGCTGAGCACGTTCCACATCATAATCTGCTGTCTGCAGGAGTTTGAGAATTATGTTTTCAACATCTTCTCCAACATAGCCGGCCTCTGTTAGTGTAGTGGCATCAGCAATGGTAAAAGGCACATCAAGATACTTTGCCAGAGTCTGGGCAAGTATTGTTTTTCCTGTTCCCGTAGGTCCAATAAGGATTATATTGCTCTTTTGAAGTTCAATATCTGATTTCTCAGGGTTATTGATCCTCTTGTAATGATTATGGACTGCCACTGATAAGACCTTTTTTGCATGGTCCTGTTCAATTACATAGTCATCAAGAAAACCCTTTATCTCTTTAGGGGTAGGAAGTTTTTTTGAAAGATTGATATCAAAAGAAGTATCAAATTCCTCTGCCATTATTTCGTTACAGAGGTGTACGCATTCATCACAAATATAAACCGTAGGTCCGGCAATCAGTTTCCTGACCTCTTTCTGCCCTTTACCGCAAAAAGAACATTTCAGGGTGTCATTAGTTTTGTTTTTTTTATCATCCATTAAAATTAATCCTTTTTCAGAGTTGCTATTACGTCGTCAACCAATCCGTATGCCTTGGCTTCTTTGGCTGACATAAAGTAATCTCTTTCAGTGTCTACCTCTATTTTATCAAAAGGCTGTCCCGTATGTGTAGCCATAATGTTATTAAGAGAATCCTTCATTTTCAGGATTTCCCTGGCATGAATTTCAACGTCTGTGGCCTGACCATGAAATCCACCAATAGGCTGGTGTATCATGACGCGTGCATTAGGAAGGGCAAAACGTTTGCCTTTTGTGCCTGCTGTCAGCAGGAGCGCTCCCATGCTTGCGGCCTGACCAAGACAGTAGGTCGCGATGTCCGGTTTTATGTATTGCATAGTATCATAAATTGCCAGTCCTGCTGTGACAACACCACCAGGTGAATTAATATATATATGAATGTCTTTTTCAGGATCCTCGGTCTGTAGAAATAATAGCTGGGCAATTACTGTATTGGCCAGTATGTCATCGATAGGGGTGCCTATAAAAACGATCCTGTCTTTCAGGAGTCTCGAATATATATCATATGCTCTTTCACTGCGTCCTGTTTTCTCAATTACCATTGGAATTAAACTCATATTATCTCCTTATATCATGGTAGGGGCAACCGGCCCGGTTGCCTCTACAATTTCCTATTCCTCTATAGTTGCTTTTTCCAGTATATGGTCCAGGACCTTGTCTGCAAAGAGTCTGCTCTTTAAAGCATCCATTGATCCCTCTCTTACGGCATACAGCTTTGTAACTTCCTCAACGTTCAGATTGTTTCGGACCGCTATTTCCTCAATAGCGCTCTTTGTATCTGCATCACTGACTTCAATATTTTCATTTTTGCCAATGCTTTCAAGGAGGATAACACTTCTTACATTACTCTTTGCCTTTTCAGTAAACTCTGTTTTCAGTTCATCGTCGGACTTAACTTCAGCGCCTGTCCTGCCTGCATTTTCTTTTTCCTGCTGTATAAGGGAATCGATTTCTCCATTTACCATGGATTCAGGAACATCAAATTCGTGTCTTTTTAAAAGGTCATCCAGAATATCCTTTTTGTACTCCAGATTTATCTGGCTTTCTTTTCTATTGCCCAGGTTTTCCCTTATTTTACCCTTAAGTTCATCAAGCGTTTCGCACTCAGCTTCTTTAGCAAGTTCATCATCTATCGGAGGAAGGTTCTTTTTCTTTGTCTCCTTGACCTCTACTTTGAATAGAACTTCTTTTCCTGCTATTGATTTATTTGGATGGTCGCTTTCAAAGGGGATTTTGACTTCAACGGAATCACCTTTTTTCTTTCCTATTAAAGCGTCACTGAAATCTTTTGGCATCTCTTCTGACCCTATTAATAAGGGGTATTCCTTGTATGACAGGTTGTCCACGAGCTTGTCATCTATATATGCCTCACTGTCCAGGACGGACATATCGCCTTCTTTTAACGCATCCTCAGAAACCGAAAACAGGGCCTTGTTCTCCTGAAGCATTGAAAGAGATTTTTCGATTTCATCATCCTCTACAGTATAAGATTTTTTCTTAAGAGTGATGCCTTCAAAATTAATATCTCCCATTTCTGGCTTTACCTCAACAGTTACAGAAAATGAAAAGGGTTCTCCAGGTTTCAGATCTATCTGTTTCTCAATATTGGGGTAAGTTACAGGCTCAAGTTTGGCCTCTTTGATTGCAGACATATAGTACTGGGGCACTATTTTCTCCATAACTTCTGCCTCAACGTTTTTTCCGAACCTTTTTTCAAGTATTGACTGGGGTGCCTTGCCAGGCCTGAATCCGGGGATTTTTTGGGTCACCCTGATTTTATCGTAAACACTTCTGATTTCAGCGGTTATAATATCTGCCGGGATTGTAATTTTAAGCCTTCTTTTTGTTGACGTTACTTCTTCTACATTAGGATGCATTTATACCTCGAATTATTTTGATTTTGAGTATAATCTTAGAATGATACAAAATATTTTGTCAAACTGTTCTGACAGTACATTTCAACCAGTATATTATAATATTATGCTGTTTTTATTTGCCAAAGGGCAATTTTGATCAAAGGGCATTTAGGGTTTAGATTTCTATGGAAAAATATATATCAGTTGTCATTCCCAACTATAATGGTGAGGCCACTATAGGCAAGTGCCTTGAGGCAGCTTTTGCATCAAATTATAAGAATTTTGAAGTTGTAGTTGTTGATGATTGTTCAGATGACAGGTCTGGAGAGATTATCAAACAGTATCCCTGTAAATTACTGAGCTTTGATAAAAGGTCAGGCACTTCAAAGGCAAGGAATGCAGGTGCAAGAAATTGCAGTGGTGAAATAGTTTTTTTTATTGACTCTGACTGTCTCCTTCAGAAGGACACACTTTCCATAGTTAATCAGACAATGTCTGAATTAGCTCCTGATCATATGGTGGGAGGCACTTATGCTGACGTGGCATATGATGATACTTTTTTCAATACCTTTCAGGCGGTATGGATAAACTACTCAGAAACAAGAAAAGTGACAGCCCTTGACTATATTGCAGCACATGCCATGATAATGTTCAAAAAAACCTTTGATGATAGCCAGGGGTTCCCTGAGGACTTCATGCCCATAATCGAAGATGTTGAGTACAGTCACCGGTTAAAAAGATCGGGAATAAAGCTTGTGATGAATCCTGATATTCAGGTGAGACATATTTTTGGTTTTACTTTATCAAGGTCTTTGCGCAATGCGTACAGAAAGACAGCATACTGGTGCTTATACTCTCTTCATAACAAGGACCTGTTCTCTGATTCAGGCACTGCTTCAGTAGAGTTTAAAACCAATGTTGCGCTATTTGTATTGATTTTATTGCTCTTACTGGTCTCAGTTTTACTGCAAAATTCCGGATTGATATGGCTTGTCCCGGTGATTATTATTGTTAATGTTTTTATGAGCAGAAAGCTGATAAGTGCTTTTCTAAAGGCAAAAGGCAGGGTGTTTGCTTTTTTTGCCTTTCTCTACTATTCACTATTGTACCCATTGCCAGTTGGGCTGGGAACGGCAGCAGGCATGATGAAATATATAACAGGTAAATGAGTATGTAATGTCCTATTCCCCTTTTCGTCATATAGGCTCTGTCTTTTGTAAGCATGATCCAATCCAGCTGACTTTCTTCCTTACCGGCAGATGTAATGCATCATGTCCTTTTTGTTTTTATCTCTCTGATAAAAAAAGTGGTAATGAAAAGCCTGAGCTTTCACTGGATGAAATAGAAAAAATATCCAGGTCCATGGGTAACTTGCTCTGGCTCGCTTTTTCAGGGGGCGAGATATTTCTTAGAAAGGACATAGTGGATATTGCAAAGGTTTTTTACAGAAACAATAAGCCGGCCATTATGTTATTTCCGACTAACGGTCTTCTTACTGATGTGATAAGGGACAATATCGAACAAGTGCTGGAACACTGCAGCAAGAGCACAATTGCTTTAAAACTCTCTATAGAAGGAATGGAAGATGTCCATGACAGAATAAGAGGTAAAGGCAGTTTCAAGAAAACCATGGAAACATATGAAGTACTAAAAAAACTGCTGGACAGATACTCTAACTTTGAGCTTGGGGTGAATAGTGTTTTCTGTTCTGTTAACCAGGACAATATGGATAAGCTTATAAATTTTGTAAGAGATCTGGAGATGATAAAGACACACACTGTTTCCTTGATAAGAGGCAATGTCCAGGATGAAGGATTGAAAGCGGTTGATATGGAAAAATACAAAAAGACGGTCGAGCTGCTTGCATCCAACCTGAGGAATAAGCAATCCAGCACGTATCGCTTTAAAGGCGCCAAACTAAAGGCTGCACAGGATATTGTTCAGCGGAAGGTGATCTTTGAAACTGTTGCTTCCGATAGATATCAGATCCCCTGTTATGCCGGAAAGCTTAACATTGTACTCACTGAATCAGGCGATGTCTATCCATGTGAATCCTTTGATATGAAACTGGGGAATGTTCGTGACAGCGGGTATGACATTGACAATATTTTAAAGAGTAAGAGTGCAAAGAAAGTTATAAAATCAATCCAGGAGACAGGATGTTTCTGCACGCACGAGTGTTATTTGATGACAAATATATTATTTAATCCTTTAATGTACCCGAAGCTGATGAAAGAATATTTGCAACTTTAAATTTCTGACAGATTTTTTATAAGTTATGATTTGGAGTGATTTGTAATTGTTAGCAAGTTTAACTGAATAAAGAAATAGACAGTGTTATTAAAATAATAATTTTAAAATGCTATGTAAATCAGCTTATATTACTGTAAAAAAATAGTCAGTTTAAGACATATGTATTATCAGTATTGTCAATTTATTAATAAGAAGGTAGAAGTAATACATAGTGTTCTGATATAATTAAACATCTAAAGGAATTATAATAACTTCCTGCAGTTTTTTTATCTCGAATATACATCGCCACACGAGGGGAGAGTATGACTAAAAAAGCACTGTTAAGTGATCTGAATCCTCAACAAAAAGAAGCAGTTTCCCATTTGGATGGTCCCTTGCTTATACTTGCAGGAGCCGGTAGCGGAAAAACAAAGGTAATTACTCACAGGTTTGCATATCTTACAACTGCCCAGAAGATTGCCCCTACATCCATACTTGCGATGACTTTTACCAATAAGGCCGCCAATGAAATGAAGGGAAGAATTGAAAGCCTGACCGGTAAGAGTACAGACGGTCTCTGGATAGGGACGTTCCACTCTCTTAGTGCAAGAATTTTAAGACGTGATATAGATAAGCTTGGCTATAGAAATGATTTCTGCATTTATGATGATAGGGACTCTGGCCAGCTGGTCCGTTCTATCTTAAAGGAATTTAAGATTCACGAGGCCCTGTATAAAGGGATACTCTCGAAGATATCTTCTTTAAAGGCCGCTATGATAGGCCCTGATGATATTCTTGCCAATGAAGACAGCTACGGTTTTGACGAAAAATTTGCAAGGGTCTATGTCCGGTACCAGGATGAAATGAAGAAGAACAATGCTCTTGACTTTGATGACCTAATCATGTTCACCGTTAAACTTTATGAAGACCACCCCAGCGTTCTAAAAAAATACCAGAAGGATTTTTCACATCTTATGATTGATGAATTCCAGGACACAAATACCTCCCAGTACAGGCTTGCAAAACTTCTTGCTTCAAAGCATAAGAATATCTGTGCCGTGGGAGATGATGATCAGAGTATTTATAAATTCAGAGGCGCTGAAGTAAAAAATATTCATACCTTTAAGAAAGAATTTAAAAAGACGAAGGTGATAAGGCTGGAGCAGAATTATCGCTCTACCAAGAGAATTCTTGACATAGCAGATTGTATCATTTCAAAGAGCACTGACAGGATGCAGAAGAAACTCTGGACTGACAGGAAAAAAGGTGACAGTATATGTTACTGCACTACTGTCAATGAAAAAGAGGAAGGCCGTTACATTGCGCAGGCGATTAAGGAACTCTACCAGAAGGGAAAATATTCCTATAGGGATATAGCCGTTCTTTACAGGGTAAACCAGCAGTCCAGGGCGCTTGAAGAGGCGATGAGAGAAAATGGTCAGCCTTACAAAATATTCGGCGGGATAAGTTTTTATCACCGCAAGGAAATAAAAGACATAATAGCTTATTTGAAGGTCATTGTTAATCCTGATGACTCTGTAAGTTTAGGCAGGATTATCAACTGTCCTCCCAGACAGATTGGGGCTACTACAATTGCAAGGGTTGAAAATGAGGCCCGCAAAAGGGATGAGAGTCTTTATAAGACTATGAAGCATATTATGAAGAGCAGCGGATACTCCAACTCATTAAAAGATAAATTAAGCGGCTTTGTAAATATTGTTGATGACTTCATTGCACATATGGATTCTGATTTATCTGAACTGATTGAATTGATCTATGATAAAACAGGATATGTTGATTGGGTTGGTGAAGAGAGGGCCAAAAATCTGGTGGACCTTGTCAACTCTGCAGAAGGCAGTGACATTAGAACTTACCTTGACTCGGCAGCTCTTTATAGTGGTTTGGATGAAAACTGCTCTGATGACTCTGTTTCACTGATGACGCTTCACAGTGCAAAAGGCCTTGAGTTCCCTGTAGTATTTCTTGCAGGAATTGAAGACGGACTTGTTCCTCATTTTCATGCTGTTAAAGATGAGGAAGAACTTGAGGAGGAGAGGCGGCTCTTTTATGTAGGTATTACACGTGCCCAGGATATGCTGGTTTTATCCGGAGCAAAGAAGAGAAGGCTCTATGCATCGGTGCAGGACCAGAAACCATCGAGATTTCTTGATGACATCCCCTCCAAATTCTATAAGAATGTGGAAAAAAGACCGAGGGCCGATGCAATAAAAATATCAGTTGCAAAGGTGTCTGTTGATCTTATGAGCAACTCTCCTTTTTCTACAGGATCAAGAGTGAAACATCCCAAGTGGGGTGTTGGTGTAGTCAGAGACAAATACGGTGAGACTGATGATGTTAAGGTAATGGTGAACTTCCCCACGGTGGGAATGAAAAGGCTTTCCCTGAAGTTTGCCAACCTGGAGAAGTTGTAGTGGAAATAGACCATGTGGCCCTTCTGGCCCGGCTAAAGCTTACGGACAAAGAAAAAGAACTTTTCTCCAGACAGGTCGGCGGAATAATTAAATATATCGATAAGCTTGATGAACTGGACACGGCAGATGTTGAGCCTACAGCGCATGTCCTTCCTGTTATGAATGTCTTTAGGGAAGACAAATTAAAACCTTCCCTTCCGCGTGACGAAGTCCTCCGGAATTCCCCGGCCAAGGATGATACTTTCTATAGAGTACCCAAAATCATAGAGTAGACAGTAACCATTGCTGCTTTAATTAATTCCTTAACTTGCTTTCATTTAACAATAAAATGGCTGTTTTTGGCTGTACTATGTATAAAGCGGAGGCTGACATGGTTTTTTACATTTATTTAAGGTTATACTGTTAATCTGAATTTTTGATTTATTATAGTAAGTTGCAGACTATACGGCAGGGTATAACTACTCCTTAAGTAATTTGAGAATAATGTCGATTTACTTCAAACAGTTTTGACCCGGTTGTTATGATTGTGACGTTTGCTATAATGGTGACTATTAAAATATAGTTTTATTTGTTTTAGCGAGGGAGGTGAATATGAATGCCTTTAGTAAAAGTCAAGGAAAACGGATCTTTTGAAAATGCTGTCCGTAAATTCAAAAAGCAGTGCGAAAGAGAAGGAATTCTCTCAGAGGTAAGAAGTCGGGAGTATTATGACAAGCCCAGCGTAAAGAGGAAAAAGAAATCCATTGCTGCAAGAAAAAAAATCATTAAGAGTTTAAGGTCATCGAGGTAATAAGTGCCGATAATTGAAACAATTTATGATGATTTGAATAAGGCCCTTAAAGTAAGGGACAAACCCAGGTTGTCGATTTTAAGGCTGGTTAAGGCGGAGGTCATGAACAGGGAAATCGAAAAGAAATCACCTCTTGATGATAATGAGGTCAAGGCCGTATTAAAGACCTTTGTTAATCGCGGCAAAGATTCAATAGACCAGTTCACAAAGGCAGGCAGGACCGAACTTGTTGAAAAAGAAAAACTGGAACTTGCTGTAGTTCAGCATTACCTGCCCAGGCAGCTTTCTGATGAAGAAACAAGAGCAATGATTTTAGATACGGTGCAAGAAATGGGAGTTGCAGGCCCTAAAGATATGGGGAAAGTAATGAAGGCTGTAATGGGTAAGGCAAAGGGGCTGGTTGACGGCAAGCTTGCAAATAAACTGTTAAAGGAAATTCTGGAGGCATAGGTGAAATTTAGGAAGCTCTATGAAAGTGTAGTTGCAAACGGGATAGAAGCAGATCCCCGAGGAAAGAAAGCAGTCCTTAAAATTCTTAAGAAAAAGAACGATTCTTATAAAGGGATGAAAAAAGAGGACAAAGAGTTTTTTGATGTTGAGAGCCTTACAAATCCCTATGCAGATACAAGGATTTTACATGGAACAGGTGATGAGGAGATCAAGACCGTTATTGTAGGTATTGATATGGAGATTGGCGAGTTACTTCTTGCCGACCGTTTGTCAGAAAAAGGCCAGAAGATTGACCTTGTAATTGCCCACCATCCTGAAGGCAAGGCCTATGCAAATTTTTATGAAGTAATGCATATGCAGGCAGATATTCTCAGTAAGTTCGGAGTTCCCATTAATATTGCAGAAGATCTTCTTGAGGGAAGGATTAAGGAAGTGGAAAGAAGGCTTATGCCTGCCAATCACACAAGGGCTGTAGATGCCGCAAAACTGCTGGACATTCCCTTTATGTGTATGCATACACCCACAGACAATATGGTAGCGACCTATCTGCAGAAGCTGATTGACAGGAAGAAACCCGATACCCTTGATGATATTTTAAAAATACTCCTTGATATTCCCGAGTATCATAAAGCTGCACAGAATAATGCAGGTCCGAAGATTCTCATAGGATCAAAAGAAAGAACTGCCGGCAAGGTTTTTGTTGACATGACCGGAGGAACTGAAGGGGCAAAAGACATCTTTGAAAGCATTGCAAATGCAGGGATCAGCACTATCATTGGAATGCACTTAAGTGATGACCACAGGAAAAAAGCTGAAAAACATCATCTTAATGTGGTAATTGCGGGTCATATTTCAAGCGATAATGTTGGTATTAACCTGATGTTTGATGAGCTGCAGAAAAAGGGCAAGCTTAACATTTTACCCTGCTCGGGATTTAGAAGATTTAAAAGAAATAAAAAATAAAATTAATCCACAGATTGCGCAGATAACACAGATTTAATTGGGACATAGATGAATGAGGATGACTTCAGAACCCATTATTTCAGCAGTTTATTAATCTTAAGAATCTTTGAAATCTGCGGATGATTTCCTTTTAAATTATGCCTGCCTACGACAACACCCTTGAAGACATAAAAAACAGGCTTGATATAGTTGATTTAATATCAGAATACATAAGCCTGAAAAAAGCCGGTCAGAACTGGAAAGGGCTATGCCCCTTTCATGCCGAGAAGACACCTTCCTTTACAGTAAGCCCTGCAAAGCAGATTTTCCACTGTTTTGGCTGTAATACAGGCGGTGATATTTTCTCTTTTCTCACCCGTTACGAGAACCTTACATTTCCTGAGGCACTTAATGTGCTGGCCAAGCGTGCTGGTGTAGAACTCAAGACGCGACCGGGGACTGTTCAGAAGGCGGGCGAAAAAGAGGTGATGGTCAGCATTCATAAAGAGGCACTTACTTTCTTTGAGAACAATCTGACAAAAAGTGATCAATCGCAGAAATATTTTAAGGGTCGTGGAATAGACAAAGATACGCAAAAACTGTTTTCTCTTGGCTATGCTCCTCAGTCATGGAATGCCCTGATGAACTTTCTGACAAAAAAGGGCTATAAAGCGGAGGTGATAAAAAAGGCGGGCCTTATATCTCAGGGCGCAAAGGGTTTTTATGATACTTTCAGGCACAGGATAATCTTTCCCATATATGATCTGAAAGGGGATGTGGTCGCCTTTGGAGGAAGGTCTATTGACGGATCTGATCCAAAATACTTAAATTCGCCAGAGACATTAATATTCAATAAACGCAAGGTCCTTTATGGACTTTACAGAGCGAAAAAAGCCATTAAAGAATCGGGCTATGCGCTTTTCATGGAAGGCTATATGGATGTGATCACTGCACAGGTATATGGTATTTCAAATGCCATAGCGCCTCTGGGCACGGCTTTTACACAGGAGCATGGAAAGCTGATAAAGAGGTTTGTTGAGGATGTGGTGCTTGTCTTTGACGGTGACCAGGCTGGGATTAAGGCCGCAAAAAAGGCCGCTGATATACTGCTTGAAAGCGGGTTGAACGTGAAGATGCTGCTCTTTCCTGCAAAGGAAGACCCGGACAGTTTTTTAAGAAAGCATGGGAAGGATGCCTTTCAGAAACTGCTTGACAATCCTTTGACAATTATTGATTTTCTTCTAAAACTGAAGGCTGACAAGAGGGTGCTTGCGCGGGAGGCAATAGAGACGATTTCCAGAGTCCCTGACAAGGTCCTTCAGGGTGAATATGTGAAGATGCTGTCAGAGGGACTTAAGATAAATGAAGTTTTTATTATTGAGGAATTAAAAAAGGCCGGAAAGAGATTAAGCAGCGGATACAACAGTGCCCATGGCAATGCAGTGCCCCAGCCCAGACCGGGACCAAGGCCACTGGATGACGTCATTACTCTTCAGCTTCTGCTTCAACAGCCTGACAAGGCGTCTGAGTTCGCAGCAAAGTTTGCACCGGAAGATTTTAAAGACCCTTTATCAAGGGAAATATTCCAGAAAATTAAAGAGGGTATTTCTGATGTTAACGCGCTTCTTCCGCACTTTGATGATATTGGCAAGGCCTATATTACAGAGCTGTCCATGCGGGATGAGATTGAGGATTTTGAAAAGGCTATGGAGGACTGTGTCAAAAAAATGAAAGAGAATAAGCGGAAAAGGATGCTTTCTGAAATTCAGACAAAGATAAGAGATGCAGAGAAGAAAAAGGATTTTGCCCTTATTAAAAAACTTCAGATTGAGCAGCAACTTTTAAAACCCGGAGAATGACAAATAGCGGAATTTACATTAAGTCATATCCTTCCATAAATAACAAAAATTAAAGATTAACCCAATAAAATACGAAGTTATAACAGAGCTGATCCATGGGTAATTTTAATGTTTTTAAATATGCTGAAATGGGATAAAATATAGGTATGAAAGATCCTTTAATGCAGAAATGTTTTGCCATTGAATCAGGGAAGCTTCATGTGGCCTGTCCATATAAAGAGAGAACAGGTGTTGATACCCATGTGGTGGTTAAAGACGGTTACTGTTACCGCTCCGATGAATGTACGGTTGTATGGTGTAAGTTCAACAGTCTGCAGAAAGACCTTGATTCTTTTCTTTCATTGATCTGGTAGATTAATTTCTGTCTGATTTTGCTTCCTTCATTAATATTCTGAAAATTTCTGGGAATTTGAAATACTAATTTATTAACGTCTGGATCATAGATACATACCCCGTATGCGTATCAACGTGTCAAAAGACAATTTATAAACATAAACTAACAAAAGTCAAAAAAGCTCCAGCAGGTATGCAGTCTAATGCATCCGGTTGTTATCTGCTTTTTGTAAATAAAGCAACCGCCCAATACTGATACGTTATAAACAATGTAAAATGGATGAGTACTACAAAAAATAAATTTAATGAAGTCCTAGGATAATTTATATCTTTATATCTTTTAGTGAATTTCTTCATCAATATAGCAAATGCTGAAAATAATAAATAAAAATAATATGTCGTCAAAGAAATAAAAAAAATATTGACTTGCCAGCTTGGCCATGTATGAAGGATTGAGAAAAATAGATTTTGCGGTCCTCTTAAAGGAGTAAGAATAAATAATTCATAAGACGATTGAATAATAAAAACGGAACTCATAGCAAGTAATATATAACTAACAATTATCATATTAATCTTTTAATTTTTATGACAGATAACGTATTATCTTGCAGTCACTTTATCCAATATTAATGACTGCTAATAATATCGGATATTCGTGCAGTCACAATATCCAATATTGAAAGTTATAAATTTGTAACTTATTGAATTCTTTGAATTTAGAGATTTTATGTAGTTGCAGATCATTTGCCCCTGCTGACAATTTGAAAATTAATATGCTAATTGAGCTTGAAGTAAGGGTATATTAGCCCAGGCCCTTTGAAAAATCAAGAATTTTCCTTTATTATGGCGGTGGTAGGGGCGGGGTCTCCCCGCCCTTTTGTAAAAATGTTAAATATTATTATTGGGCGGGGAGACCCCGCCCCTACAACGACGGAATATAGGAAAGATAGCATGGACAAGTCCAAATACCGTTTTTTTACATGTTTTTATTCAAGGAGTTGCAAATTTTCATGCAACTCTGCTATATTTTATAGTTGGAGGTCAAAGTGAAAGAAAAAATACATCCCGAATTAAAAGAAGTCAATGTTGTATGTGCCTGTGGCGAGAAATTTGATACAAGGTCTACCCGGGATAACATACATGTTGATATATGTTCGAAATGTCATCCCTTTTTTACAGGCAAGCAGAAACTGATTGATGCCGAGGGAAGGGTTGATAAGTTCAGAAAAAAATACGCAAAACACAACAAGTAGCAAAGTTTTAAAGGAAAACGCGCGCTTTTTTGGTTATTCAATAAGTGTGGGTTTTCCTTTTTTAATTATTTGATCCGCAGATTAAACGGATTTACGCAGATTGTTTGCATTACTCTGGGAAATCTGTAGATTCTTTTGAGGAGCTATAAAATGGCAGATATTGGCGGTCAGGCAGTTATAGAAGGCGTAATGATGAGGTCAGGTAATGTTTACGCTATTGCTGTAAGGTCACCTGACAAGGATATTGTATTTAAGAAAGATACTATCAAGGAACTCCCCAAATCCCTTAAGTGGCCGGTTATCAGGGGAGTTGTTGCCCTTGGACAGGCTTTGTCCTTGGGTATAAGGGCTCTGCTGTATTCTGCCGAGGCTTCAGGGCATGAGGAGGAAACGCCTTCTGACTTTTCTCTATATATGACGGTGATTGTCTCATTTGTAATTGCGATCGGGCTGTTTTTTTTACTGCCCCTTTACGGCACGAAACTGCTGGGAAATATCTTTAATTCAATTAGTGACAGTTCCTTAATGTTTAATCTGGTTGACGGGGTTATCCGTGTTTCTTTCTTTCTTATCTATATACTGTCTATCCGCATGATGAAGGACATCAAGAGGGTATTCCAGTATCATGGTGCAGAGCACAAGGTAGTGCATGCCTTTGAAGCAGGTGTTGAATTGACGCCTGAGAATGCTGATAAATACAGCACTCTCCATCCAAGGTGCGGAACGAGTTTCGTAATTATGGTCATGATGCTGAGCATTCTGGTATTTTCAATTATCCCCAAAGACTGGCCTTTTATCGAAAAATTCATGTCCAGGATAGTGCTCATTCCCTTAATAGCAGGACTGTCATATGAATTTATAAAACTGTCTTCGAAAAAAATGAATAACCCATTCATTCGCTATATGTCAATGCCTGGTCTGTGGCTTCAGAAGCTTACTACCGGTATACCTTCCCTTGACCAGATAGAGGTTGCCATTAAGGCCTTGAATGAGACTTTAAGGAAGGATCCGGTAGAACAGGATTCAGAGGAGATCAATAGTAATGTTGTTGGATAAACTGGAAGAGATCGAAAATAAATATGATGAGCTGACAAAAACTCTGTCAGATCCGGAGATATTTTCTGATTATACCAAGAGCCAGAAGTACTCAAAGGAACAGTCTGATCTTGAAGATATTGTTAAGGTGATCAGGGAGTACAAGAAGACCCTTGTAGATATAAAAGAGGCTGAAGAGATATTGAAATCTGATGGTGATCAGGACATGCAGGAGCTTGCAGAGGCAGAACTTGACGAGCTCAAAGAGAAAAAGCCGGACATAGAAAATAGAATAAAGTTCATGCTCATACCCAAAGATCCCCGTGATTTGAAAAATATCCTTCTTGAAATCAGGGCCGGCACAGGAGGGGATGAAGCAGGGCTTTTTGCTGCTGATTTGTTCAGGATGTATTCAAAATATGCTGAGAGCAGGCGCTGGAAAGTGGAGGTAATGGACATGAGTACTACCGGCGTCGGCGGAATAAAAGAAGTTATAGCATCAATACAGGGCAAGGGTGCCTATAGCCGTTTGAAGTATGAGAGCGGGACCCACAGGGTGCAGCGAGTTCCCACAACAGAAACTTCAGGAAGAATACATACTTCTGCAGCAACCGTTGCGGTATTGCCGGAGGCCGAAGAAGTTGATCTGAAAATAGAAGAAAAAGATCTCCGTGTTGATACTTACTGCTCTTCCGGTCCGGGCGGGCAGGGTGTAAATACTACCTATTCTGCTGTCAGAATAGTCCATGTCCCGACAGGTCTGATTGTGCAGTGCCAGGACAGCCGATCTCAAATAAAGAACAGGGAAAAGGCCATGAAGGTTTTGCGTTCAAGGCTTTATGATCTGGAACTTGAAAGCCAGGAAAAGGAGAGGGCAGAGGAAAGAAAATCCCAGGTGGGGTCCGGCGATAGAAGCGAGAGGATAAGGACATACAACTTCCCCCAGAACAGGATAACAGACCATAGAATAGGGCTCACTCTTCATAAGCTCAGTTTAATGCTTGAAGGCGACCTTGATGAGATGATTGATGGACTGAATACCTACTTCCAGGCTGAAAAGCTGAAAAATATATAAAAAAAAGGATTCGAGGATTCAAGGGGCCAAGGATTCAAGTGACTGAAGTAAATTTTTTTATTTTTAACTAGACCCCTTGAATCCTTGAACCCTCGGCCCCTTTTTAAAAAATGAAAGCCATCGATAAAATCAAGGAAGTAACTAAAGAACTTTCCCCCCATGGAATTGAGTTTGCCGAAAGAGAGGCCGAGCTTATGATAAGATATGGCCTTGGTATTGATCCGGTAAATCTCTATAGCAACAATCCTGATCTGAATGATGAGGATGAACTTCTTATTCATCAGATGGTTACCAGAAGAACAGAACGTGAGCCCCTTCAGTATATAATAGGCACTGTTGATTTTATGAATTTGAAGCTGGAAGTAGGCGAGGGTGTGCTGATTCCCAGGCCTGAGACAGAGCTGATGGCAGAGTATGCCATAAAGATAATTACAAATTACGAACCTGCCTGCCGGCAGGCAAGGTTACAAATTACAAATAGGGACTCGTCACTTAGTATTCTTGACCTTTGTACAGGTAGTGGATGTCTGGCACTTGCTATTGCAAAGGAGTTTCCGAAAGCTGAGATAGTTGGCTGCGATGATTCAGAAGATGCTTTAAATAGAGCAAAGAGAAACGCTGAGATTAATAAAGTTGAGAACGTAAAATTTATTAAGGGAGATCTCTTCAAGGCAGTACGCAATGATGATCTTTTTGATATGATAATTTCAAACCCTCCTTATATCAGGACGGAGGAGATAAAGGGTCTTCAGCCTGAAGTGAGGGACTGGGAACCTTTGAATGCACTTGACGGAGGAGAGGACGGGCTTGATTATTACAGGCTGATTATTCCGGAGTCAATTCAATATTTAAAGAATAACGGGATAGTGATGTTTGAGCATGGCGATGGACAGTCTGATCATATTGCCGTGATATTAAATGAGACAGGTTTTAGGTCAATCGAAATGATAAAGGATTACAGCGGAAAAGAAAGGGTAATACAGGCCAGATGGACAAGATAGAGATTGAGGGTGGTACAAGCCTGAAGGGTAGAGTCAGGATAAGCGGGGCAAAGAACGCAGCCCTACCGGTAATGGCAGCCTCAATCCTTGGTCCCGGTGAAAATACTATCTTAAACATACCCCTTCTCCGCGATATAACAACAATGGGCAAACTCCTTGCTCATCTAGGGATGGGATATCATCAGGAAGATGATGAGGCAATACTCCTATCAGAAAACATTACGTCCATAGAGGCCCCCTATGATTTTGTTAAAACAATGCGGGCTTCTGTGCTTGTTCTTGGACCACTGCTTGCCAGAGCAGGTGAGGCAAAGGTGTCTTTGCCCGGCGGATGTGCAATAGGCGCGAGACCTATTAACCTTCACATTATGGGTCTTGAAAAAATGGGGGCCAGGATTGTTCTCTCTGAAGGATATATTCATGCGAAGGCAAAGAAGCTCAAAGGGGCGAAAATTTACTTTGATATGCCGACTGTAACCGGGACTGAGAATCTCATGATGGCTGCAACACTTGCTGAGGGAGAGACATTGCTTGAGAATGCCGCATGCGAGCCTGAGGTTATTGATCTTGCAAATGCCCTTATTTCAATGGGAGCGGATATTGAGGGCGCAGGAACGAGCATAATTAAAATAAGAGGCGTGACCAGTCTTAAGCCTCTGAATTACAAAATAATCCCTGACAGAATAGAGACAGGGACTTTTCTAACTGCCGCAGCTATATCAGAAGGCGATGTTACGATTGATAACTGTGATCCGAGCCACACTGAGTCGTTTATCAATAAGCTCAGGGAAACAGGAGTGGAGATAACCCATGACTCATCAACCATTTCTGTAAAAGGCCCGGCACACCTGAAATCAGAAGATATAAAAACGATGCCATACCCTGGATTTCCTACGGACATGCAGGCACAGTTTATGACCCTGATGACAATAGCAGAAGGCACGAGCCTTATTACGGAGAATATATTTGAAAACAGGTTCATGCATGTTGCAGAGCTAAAAAGAATGGGCGCTGATATAAAAATCGAGGGATCAACCGCAAGAGTAAAGGGGGTGGACTTTCTAAATGGCGCTCCTGTTATGGCAACTGATCTCCGTGCCAGTGCATCACTTATCCTTGCTGGACTTGCAGCAAAGGGCACAACAGTTGTAGACAGGGTCTACCATCTTGACAGGGGATATGAGAAAATTGAGGCCAAGTTTGAGAGGCTCGGGGCAAAGATAAGAAGAGTTAAGTGAGTCTGGATTTGTTAGCTTAGGCGATTTTATTCAGGAGCCGGGTTGAACATGCCGAATACCAAAACTTTATGTTTGTAGAAAATACGTTTCAACACCTGATATGACCCCACTCTATTTATATCAGGTTCATAACTTATAAAATATCCTTTGCCTTTAATTTCTGCTTCTGAATATTGAGCGAGCAAGCCTTTTTTATCATAGAACCAGATGTCATATGGAACCCAACCTATTACTCTTACCGGTTCTTTGCTGTTACCTATGCCTCTTTCTATTGTTTCCATTAATGCATGAGCGTTACGTATTTTGTTTAGTTTCTCCGCCTTGAAAGGCAGAACATCACAGAAGTAGATCAGACGTGCAACAATCATTATCCCGGCAAGCACGGGCAATAACATTTTGCGGGGAGCATTTGTTGCATGGTTATAAATATAGATAGACACCGGGAGCGCAGCGATGCCGAGAGCCAGAGTGGCAAACCATGAAACAGTCATAGGTGGTGCATTTTCCCATAACCTTAACAAAGGGCTTGCAGTCAGAGCTAAACAGCAGATAATTAAAATAATAGCTCCTGTCTTCACAGACCTGTCCAGTACCCCTGAAAAACGGGGGGGCAGTTCTGAAACCCTGTTCCGGTATAATTCGAACATTAAAGCAGTTAGCACAAGGATGGTCGGGAACATAGGCATGAAATATCTTACCGATGAATTGCCCTTGAACCAGTATATCGGCAGATTGGCGAGAAATGCCAGCAGGGCAAAAGTGTAAATATTCCCATAATTGCTTTGAAGCAGTTTGCGCACAGACCGGAAAAGTAAGGGTACTAACAGTAAAGAAAAAGGCAGCAGTGCCGCAAATAATTCAAGGGGGTAAGAAGGTATATGTTTGATATAGTCCAAAGCTGAACTGGATCCTTCACGGTACAAAACCTCCCGCTTCAGCGTATCCAGCAGGACATGTACTCCTGTACTTTTTATCATCATCATGATCCATCCAGAGATAATAAGGGACATTCCGAGAAAACCAATAAAATGCCCAAATGAAAATAACTCCCGCCACCTCTTTTTTACTATTAAAAAGGGTATGACACCAAGATAGAAAAAGATAATTGCCGGTGGGCCTTTGGCCAGAAAAGCCAGTGCGACCATTACCAGGGGCAGCAACCACTGATGGACACCATTGGTTCCAGATTTATTAAGCCAGAACCAGCTCCAAAGAGAGAGACTTACCAGTAATGTAAAAACCATTTCTATCTCTGCCAGTTGCGCCTTGGACATGAGCTCTATTGAAAGTACTATTGATAGACTTAGAAATATCAGTCCCTCCAGACTGAGATATTTTCGCATTCCCATAATCATAATTACTGACAGCAGAGCAATGGAGATAACAGAAGGAAGACGAGAGCTGAACTCGGTAACTTCCCCCCGGGGCAAACTGGCAGCAATAATCATCCAGTTAAAAAGAGGCGGCTTGGCAGTGTAAATTCTGTTGTCCAGAGTGGGAACAAAATAATCACCGCTATCCATCATATTCTGGGAAATAATAGCGCGGCGGGGTTCCTCCTGGATTAATGGTGTATGTCCAAGATAGGGGAGATACAATAAGGCGATAAGAATTACCAGGCAGAGGGATAACAGTAAAGAATGGCGAAGCGGGACTGAATCCATATCATGGTAATTAATCGCCATGTATAACTTTTTTGTTTCGCTCCTGGTAAATGAAATACAGGTTCCTGGAATAGATGAACATTCCTGTTGATTGCCCTACGATAAAGACAATATCCTTTCTCAGGATCGCATATGTAAGGAGAATAATGCTGCCGCCAATGCTGAAATACCAGAATGAGATTGGAATTACACTTTTTTTATGTTTCTCAGCATACAACCATTGGACAAAAAATCTCATAAAGAACAGGCCCTGTCCTGTAAATCCAACAACCAGAACTAAAATTTCATATTTTGACATTATCTATATTGCTTTCCTTTACATGAATATTAATTTGTCTGTTTATCATCCACCTGACGGCAAGAAGATCATATAACCCTGAAAAAGCCCGACTCATATTTGAGTATTTTGATTGACCGTGCTTTCGAGGTCTATGATTGACCTTTACCTCAATGACCGATGCCCCTTCCAGTTTCAACAGTGTCGGTAAAAATCTGTGCAGTCCTCTAAACATCTTGAGTCGGCTTACCAGGGAAGCACGCATTATTTTCAATGAACAGCCTGTATCATGAATGTTCTCATTAGTAAGCATATTGCGGACTGAGTTCCCGATAAAGCTTCCGATCTTTTTCCAGATGCTGTCCTGTCGATCAGCGCGCCATCCGTTTACTATATCGTACTCACCATAATACTCAAGCATACCCGGAATATCATCTGGATCATTTTGTAAATCAGCATCCATAGTGATAATAACATCACCTGTTGCATACAAAAATCCGGCATGGAGTGCTGCCGACTGACCACAGTTTTTCAGAAATGAAATATGTTTTACATACTCAAAGTTGGTCTCCATGGACTTTATAATATTTAAACTGCCATCTGCACTGGCATCATCAATAAATATGATTTCAAAAGGAATGGAAACTTTCTCAGCAACCTCTTTCAGGTCATCAAGAAGAGGCTGCAAATTCTCTTCCTCGTTATAAACAGGAATAATATATGAAATTTTACTTATTTTTTCCATGCTCGGGACACAGACATTATACAACAACCGTAATTACTTAATCCCGGTATCTAACCCTGATTATTCACAAATAATTGCGGGCTAAAGCTATATTCCTTAACAATTATCTATGGTATAATTACTTTCCAAATAAACCGTTAACTTACATTAGCTATTTAATTGAGAACCAAATGAAGATTATCAAAGACAGACAGGTCACTCCCTTTTTGAAGAGTCTTGAGCAGAGGGCCTCAATATCTGTCAGGGAAGATGATATACAGAAAACTGTAAGGAAGATCATTCTTGATGTTCAAAAGAACGGTGACCGGGCGGTCAGAAAATATACCAGGAAATTTGATTCAGTAGATCTGAAGAGCCTGGCAGTAAGTAAAAAAGAAATAGAATCATCTGCAAAGAAAGTTGATAAGAAATTCCTGGCAGCCCTGAAAAAGGCTGCTGCAAGAATTAGGAAATTTCATGAACTGCAGAAGGAAAAATCATGGCAGTTCACAGAAGATGGCATTACCTTGGGCCAGATCATAAGGCCTCTTAACAGGGTTGGTGTATATGTTCCGGGTGGAAAGGCATTTTACCCTTCTACAGTATTAATGAATGTCATACCTGCCCAGGTTGCAGGAGTGAGAGAAATTGCCCTTTGCGTCCCCACACCTCATGGGAAGATTAATCCTTATGTGGCTGCTGCGATAAAGATGCTTGGTGTTGATGAAGTATATAGAATCGGCGGTTCCCAGGCAGTGGCTGCCTTTGCATACGGAACAGAGACTATTGCCAGAGTTGATAAGATCGTTGGCCCAGGAAATATATATGTTGCTGTTGCCAAGAAGATGGTTTTTGGCAATGTCGGGATTGACATGGTGGCAGGACCAAGTGAGATTCTAATTATCGCTGACAAGACCGGTGATCCTGCATTTATAGCATCAGACCTTCTAAGCCAGGCTGAGCATGATGAAATGGCATCGTCAGTGTTGATTACTGATTCACTTGCTCTGGTTGAAAAAGTCAAAATAGAACTTAAGAAGCAGATGGGTGATCTTAAGAGAAAAGAGATTGCCAGGAAATCACTAAGAAAATACGGAGCTATTATTATTGTGAAGAATATAAATGATGCGGTACGAATTTCAGACAGTATCGCACCTGAACACCTTGAAATAATGACAGAGAAGCCTGCTGATTACGCCCGTAAAATAAGCAATGCTGGCGCGATCTTCCTTGGAAAATGGACACCTGAGCCTCTAGGAGATTATGCGGCCGGCCCTAATCATACTCTACCGACCGGAGGCACGGCAAGGTTTTCATCTCCTCTGGGAGTATATGATTTTATGAAGCGCTCCAGCCTTTTAAATGCTACAAAAAAGGGATTTATTCAGCTTTCAGATATAGTGGAGACACTTGCAGATACTGAAGGTCTTGAAGCTCATGGAAATACTGTAAGAGTTAGGAAGCAGTAGGCTGTCATTCTGAACATTCTGGGACAGGTCCGATATTATATCGAGATCAGACTCCTGACAAGCAGGAGTGACAATATATTTTCCGGTCATTCCGGCTTGACCGGAATCTCGTCTATATAAGGGCGTATTGCAATATGCCCCTACACTACGTAATAATCTGTCTAATTAAAAAGGGACACATCCTTTAAGGATGTGTCCCTTGTCTTTAAATGAATAACAAGAGTTGAATAAAAGGGAAACTATCTCTCTTCCAGATCCACGTATGACCGTGGTCTGGTCACATTTTTATAACCCGGACGAATAATACGCGGATTAGCGAATATCTCCTCAATGCGGTGGGAAAGCCATCCTGACACTCTTGCCATTGCAAAGAGTGGTGTGTAAACCTCCTTTGGAATTCCCAGACATTCATAAACAAATCCGGAATAAAAATCCACATTGGCGCATATCATTTTTGGTTTACCCGTTACCCTGGCAAAGCATCCCGGGGCAAGCCTTTCTACGAGGTGGTACAGATTAAACTGATCAGACCGGCCTTGTTCCTCGGCCAGTGCCTGTGCCGTGTCTTTCAGGCATATGGCTCTCGGGTCGGATATTGTATACACTGCGTGTCCAAAGCCATAAAGTTTTCCGGCATTGTCAAATGTCTTTTTTGCGAAGAATACTATCAAGACAGTCTGCTACCTGACCTTCGTCAGTCCAGTCAGACACATGTCTCCTTAATATGCTGTCATCATGTCGACAACCCTGATATTGGCCCCGCGTGCAGCGGTCCCTTTAGTGATCCAATGGCGGCTGCAATAGCTGAGTATGTGTCAGAGCCGGAGGATGAGACCACATGGGTTGTAAATGTTGAGTTATTACCACCGCCATGTTCGGCATGAAGAATTAAAATTTCATCCAATACCCTGGCTTCAAGATCACTGAATTTACCGTCTGTCCTCATCATGTATAGAAAGTCTTCAGCAGTTGAGTATTCCTCTTTTGGAGGATGAATGACCAGCGATGTATTTTCCTTTTTGTACATAACCGCCTGATAGGAGTAGGCAATGAGAGGCGGAAATTTGGCAATCAGCTCTATTGATTGACGAACCAATGTATCTGCTGTAAGTCCGTCAGGGTCCGGATCTCTTGTGTACAGAGCAAGTACTGAACGGGCCAGGCTGTTCATTACATCTGAGGGAGTAAAGGTCATTATCACATCACGGGAAAAATTCTTTGGAAGTTCCCTGTTTGATACAAGGAGTTCATTGAACTGCTTAAGTTGTACAGGTGAAGGAAGCTCGCCGAACAAAAGCAGGTAAGCTGTTTCTTCATAACCGACACGGTTGGACCTTTGTTTCGCGCCATGAGCAAGATCTTCTACATCATAACCCCGATAAAGAAGACGGCCTGGTATCGGCACTAGTTCCGCATCGATATACTCGTAACCAAGAACAGCTCCCACTTCTGTAAGACCGACCAGAACACCTGATCCGTCATCGTTTCTAAGACCCCTTTTTACATTAAAGCGCTGATAAAGTTCAGGGGGTATTCTGGCATGATCAATTGCCTGTTTACATAATTCTTTTTTTAATTTAATGAATTTTTTCTTCATAATTAATATTCCTCATTTATTCCTGCTTTTCCCTGCAGGTTACAATTTGGAAGCACATCTGAGCATACCGTCGAAAAGATCTTTAATGTCTTCTTTTTCAACAGATGAAAAAGCTATTCTTATATCAGATGAGCCAATAGCTATAACTCCGATACCTTCATTCTCAAGAAGTGCTTTCCTGAATTTTTCCGCATCCAGGCCCTGCTTTAGTTTTACCAGCATAAAATAGCCTGAATTAAAAGGGTAAGATATAAAATAGTCTGCATATTTTTTGTCTGACAGTACATTCTTTACCTCGATAGCACGGTCTTTAAGAATCTGCTTCAGTTTATTTCTCTCGTCTTCAAAACTGCTGACCTTCATGGCATGGAGAAGGACTGACTGAGACGGGGCAGGGGCATTTGATATGTTGGACCTTACTGTCCCGCCAAGTTTCTTTTCTATGGCTTCAAAAAAAGAATCTTCCTGTCCCTTATTAACTCTGGTGCTTACAGTTATAAAACCCACTCTGAAGCCCCAGACAAAATCCTCTTTGGTTGCTCCATCCAGTTTAACCGCAGTCAGTTTTGGATGACTATCAGCCAATATGGAAAATATGGATTCAGAGGCTGTATCGTCTTCATAAAAAAGCCCGAAATAAGCATCATCACAGAACACAACAACAGGTTGGCCTGATTCTGCCATACTGATCAGAAGGGCACCTATCTCTTTCATCTCACTAAAAGTAGGTGTATAACCGGTTGGATTATTCGGAAAGTTCAGCAGAGTAACGATTTTATTACTGCCTGCTGCTTCCTGCAATGCCTTTTTATAACCATCAATATTAAATCCGTCCTTATCATTATAAAGAGGAAATGTGCTGATATTTGCGCCTTTTCTAAGCTCAAATAGCAGTCTGTAATTCCCCCAGAGCTTATCAGGCATGATAATAACATCATCTGGTTCTATAAACATGTCAGCTGCCACACTTAATCCGTGAGTAAGACCGGCAGTTACTACAGGCAGACTCATCCTCTTTCCTTTTAGACCGGGATTTTTTTGGACCATTTCCTCTGCCCAAGACTTGCGCAGGGCAGGGACGCCGTAGGAAGGGGCATAATTTAATATTTCATCCGGTGTAAGTCCTGAGAATTGATTCATAATGGAGGGGAGATGCATTGCCTGCCCCTTGTCCTTTGCCGTGCCGATTGTGGCATTGAACCTGTGGGCTTTTGCCTTTGCCTCTGCTGACTGGGTCAATATTCCTTTTGGAAAGAAGATGTTCCGGCCGAATTTGGACAGAGATCCCAGAAATTCAGGATTTCCTTTTTCCAGTATGTCATTTAGCTCCTGTGCTAATGGATTCAAAACTTCCTCCTGCAATTTATTAATTATTACGAAATAGAAAAATCAGATTTTTGAAAAATCAGCGATATCAGGGAAACATCATTTAAGCCGGATTATGATAGATAATTTCCCTTGTTGTTTTGAGTCCGTTACTCTAGCATGAATGCCGGGTAATTGTCTACCCTCCTGGCAGGCCGTAAAAATCGTAAAATTATGAAGTTATTGAATAATTTCATACCGCTCTGTATTATAGAGGCACACATTTAGCATCTTAATCTAAGGAGAATCAACGGTACAATGAAAAAGGTTTTAAAACTTGGACTTCCCAAAGGTAGTTTGCAGGAATCTACCCTGAAATTATTTAAAAAAGCGGGATATAACGTATCTGTTGATGCCCGGTCTTACTATCCTGTATTTGATGATATAGAGATTGAGGCACTACTTATCAGGGCGCAGGAAATGGCCCGGTATGTAGAAGACGGAGTGCTTGATGCCGGACTGACCGGCAAGGACTGGATTCTTGAGCAGGGAGCGGATGTTAAGGAAATTGCTGAACTGAACTATGCCAAGGGTGGACTTAGGCCGGTTAAATGGGTAATTGCTGTTCCCCAGGATTCCAAAATCAAAAAGGTCAAGGACCTTCAGGGAAAGAGAATTTCCACAGAACTGGTCAATTTCACAAAAAAATACCTGAAGTCTGAAGGTATCAAGTCTGACGTGGATTTTTCCTGGGGGGCCACTGAGGTAAAACCACCCCATCTCTGTGATGCCATAGTTGAACTGACCGAGACCGGCACTTCACTCAAGGCCAATAACCTTCGTGTTATCGAGACGATACTTACTTCCAGCACCAGGTTTATTTCAAATAAGAAATCATGGAAGGATAAGTGGAAGCAGCAGAAAATGTCGAATATTGTTCTCCTGTTGCAGGGAGCCCTTGCTGCAGAGGAAAAAGTCGGATTGAAAATGAATGTTCCAAAGAAATCACTTAAAAGGGCGATGAGCCTCCTTTCTTCACTTCATTCTCCTACGATTTCAGAGCTTTCAGACTCGGGCTGGTGTGCCATTGAAGTTGTAATAGATGAAAAAATAGTGCGTGATATCATTCCCAAGCTAAAAGCTGTAGGCGCTGAAGGTATTATTGAGTATCCGTTGAATAAGGTTATTCCGTAACTTTATCTTAAGATCAATTGCATAATTTGTTTTTGTTAACAATTCCGCTGTTATTGATACAGGCTACTTCCCCCTTGCCGAATAGGCTGTCTTTCCATTAAAATGTAACATCTTAAATTTATGGGGAAATTAGATCATTTCATGAAATCCGATCTATCAGAAAGAGATATCTGCACAAAATTCATCACGCCTGCTATTACTAATGCTGGCTGGGATATTCAGAAGCAGCTACGTGAAGAGGTAACTTTTACAGATGGCCGTATCTATGTCAGAGGTCATTTGACCGCGCGTGGCAAGAAGAAGCGTGCTGATTATATTCTTTACTATAAACCTAATATCCCCATAGCTATTATTGAAGCTAAAGACAACAATCACACGGTCGGCGCTGGAATGCAACAGGCACTGGAGTATGCCGCTATTCTTGATATTCCGTGTGTCTTCAGCAGTAATGGCGACGGTTTTATCTTTCATGACAGAACTGCTTCAGGTGATGTGGAAAAAACTCTCAGCCTTGATCAGTTTCCATCACCTGCGGAACTCTGGTCAAAATATAAGCAGTACAAAGGTATTGAAACTCTACAACAGGAAGAGGTTGCAAGTCAGGACTACCATTTTGACGGTCGAGGTAAGACCCCACGATATTATCAGCAGATTGCGATAAACCGTACTGTTGAAGCCATTGCTAAAGGCCAGGACAGGATACTGCTTGTTATGGCAACTGGCACAGGTAAGACATATACCGCATTTCAAATTATCCATCGTTTATGGAAGTCCAACACTAAAAAGAGGATACTCTTTCTCGCAGACAGAACCGCTCTTTTAGACCAGACCCGCAGGGGGGACTTTAAATATTTTAGAGATAAGATGACGGTAGTTCAGAACCGTACTGTTGATAAAGCCTATGAAATATATCTTGCTCTCTATCAGGGACTGACCGGTAGTGATGAGGCAAAGAATATATATCAGCAGTTCAGCCCGGACTTTTTTGATCTTATTATAGTTGATGAGTGTCATAGAGGAAGCGCGGCTGATGACAGTGCATGGAGAGAAGTTCTTAGACATTTTGATAGCGCAACACATATCGGTTTAACGGCAACTCCAAAAGAGACTGAGGAGGTTTCCAACATTGAGTACTTTGGAGACCCTATATATACCTATTCATTAAGGCAGGGCATAAGTGATGGTTTTCTGGCCCCTTACCGTGTTGTGCGTATAAGTCTGGATATTGACCTCGAAGGCTGGCGTCCTCCTGCAGGGTATCTGGATAAAAAAGGTGATCCTGTTGAAGACCGTATATACAATCGGACAGACTTTGACCGCAACCTTGTTGTTGATGAGAGAAGAGAGCTTGTTGCGAAAAAGATAACAGAGTTCCTTAATGGTACGGACCGATTTTCAAAATCGATTATCTTTTGCCAGGATATTGAGCATGCCGATGGGATGAGGCATGAATTGGCTAAGTCAAACAGTGACCTTGTGAAAGAGAATTACAAGTATGTAA
>PVMK01188047.1_pt1 | contig 47210 bp, 53 predicted proteins | sample 1853481 | NCBI WGS metagenome assembly PVMK01 (sample SAMN08533507, study PRJNA380276) | Marine sediment metagenome, whole genome shotgun sequencing project.
AGACGTAGCTATTAGTCGAAAAGGAGATGGAATATGGGCCAAACAGAAGGATATACAGCCGGGTCAGGGATAGGCAGACAGCCTCCTAACCACACTTAATCCTGACCGGCCCTTGCTTCTCTGGTCGCTTACCAATTTTATCGCGGTAATGCTCCTCCAGAATCGTAAAATCCGCCTCAATATCGCCACTCGGTTCAAAAATACGATCGATACCAATCCGTTTGCGTGGATAGTCGATATACGCGAGAGCGATTGGCACGCTGGCTACCAAAGCAATGCGGTAAAAGCCTTCCTTCCATTGCTTTGTCAGGCTACGCGTTCCCTCTGGAGAGATCGCCATCACAAATTGGTCGCGGCTCGCAAAAAGTTTGATCACCTTTTTGAGAAAGCCGATACTGCCAAGTCGATCAACCGGAATGCCGCCAATCGCCCGCATAATCGGCCCGAGCGGCCCTTTAAACAGGGTATGCTTACCAACCCAGTTAAAACGTAAGCCGCAAGCCAACATCCCCAGCAGACCAAGAGGAAAATCCCAATTGCTGGTATGCGGAGCACAGATCAGGACGTACTTGTCCCGAGCTGGCAGAGAGAAAGAGACCTGCCAGCCGATTAACTTGAGTACAGTTGTTGCGATAGTTTTAATCATTGGGTGGATATCCTACCTGACAAACAAGAGATGAGAAATGTCAACAAACCGTGAATAGAGTGACACTATTCAATAACACCTTTGCTTAAAAGTTCTGAGCGCAACTGCTCTACTCGTTTTCGGTTCACACCGAAATCCGCATAACCGACCCTGGCTGCTGAGCGAACAGCCATCATTCTTTCTTCCGGGCGTAAATGCAATTCAAAGTCGTCTACGAAACCGAATAAGGCACTGCTGCACTCGGCATGCAAGTAGTTGCTTTCGGCAGTTATAATTTTTATTCTTGGTAATGCTGAGACAAAAGCTTGTGTTATCCGCCATGCTTCAGCTGGTGACCCTACCAGACGGAATGGTTCAATGTGATGATCAGCGTCGGCGGCATCACTTGAAACACAGTTCGGGGACGTAGGACACGTTACCAGCTTTGAGTTGGTGACGCCAAGCTTCACCGTGGGGGTTCCTCCAGTGCAGGATATAATGAAAAGGCACAGGAAAAGAGACAATGCAAAGTTTATAACGCGATAACTATTTATCATGCTGTTGGAACCCTACCCTACGCATAAACAACATTCAAATGAGCGTGCTCACGAGTTCTAGGCTTTTTGCGAATAAGAATTTCCACATCACGATCCAGTGCAGTCATCGCCATAATCAAACGCTCAAGAGAAAACCCCTCCAGACGGCCATTCATAATCAATGACACCTTGGGTTGAGTCATCCCTAAAACTTCTGCAGCTTCTTTTTGAGTCATATGGCTTTTGGTAATGATCTGCACGATAAGCTGAACAATGCGGGCTTTCGCAAGCATTTCTTCGGGCATATTGATATCTAAATCAGCAAACACATTGCCGCCGGATTCTTCAAATTCAATATCTTCTTTTTTCATGAACTCACCTCTGCTCTATCTTTAACCGCCTTAAGGCGGGCACTGATCAGATCCAAATCCAGCTTAGGCGTCGCAATACCCTTTTTCGATTTCTTCTGAAAGGCGTGAAGCACATAAACTTTGTCTTCATACTTGACGGTATAGACACAGCGGTAAGTGTTTTTATCAAAATCCTCAATGACTTCAACCACTCCCGCACCCTTAAATCCTTTCAAGGGTTTGGCCTGGGGATGTTTACAACCTTTTGTGCCCAATACAGCGCAACGCCAAAGACAGCACGAACCTCTTGAGGAAAGCCTTGAATCGCTTTCCGGGCACTCCCACCCATACAAGTTTTTTATCACCGATCATTTACCCCTCCATTATACCATATTGGTATAATTACATAGCAAAAAGCTCTACGTTTAAATTCTACGTTCTATTTACTCCCCGCCCCCAGAATCCCACGCAACGCATTCGGCAGATCGGCCGGCAACAGCACGGTTTTCGCGTTGGGTGAAGTGGCCATCTCCTGGATTGACTTGATGTATTTCTCGCCAAGCAGATACATGGCCGGCAACTCCTTGTCGGTGATCGCCTCGGTCACCTTGGTGATGCCGTCTGGGTCGCTTCGGCGAGAACCACCTGGGCCTGGGCGTCACGCTTGGACGCCTCAAGGCGACCTTCGGCTTCGAGAATGGCGGCTTCCTTCTCACCACCAGCACGGGTCACTGTTGCTCGCCGTTCACGCTCAGCAGCCACTTGTTCTTCCATCGCCTTCTGCAAGGTCGGTGATGGCTTGATATCCTGAATCTCAACCGTCTTCAGAGTAATCCCCAATCACTGATATCATCAGAGATTGCAGCTTTCAGATTGGATTTGATCAAATCGCGAGAACTCAAGGCGGCATCCAATGACATCTCACCGATAATTGCACGGAGTGAGGTTTGCACCAGATTCTGAATTGCCAGATGGTAGGATTCAACCCCGTAGACCGCCTTCTCTGGGCTGATCACGTTAATAAAAGCGACGGCGTTGGCCAGGATAACCGCATTGTCCTTGGTGATAACTTCCTGTGAGTTGATATCGAGCACCTGATCCTTGGTCGTGACCTTGTAGGAGACGATATCGACGTAAGGAATGATGATATTCAAGCCGGGGTTGAGAGTTTGTGTATTTCCCGAACCTCTGCACGACCCACTTGCTGCCCTGTGGCACCAGGCGTACACCCATGCTGACGGTGGTGATAACCAGAATTGCGAAAATAACGACAACGATCAGACGCCCATGTTCAATTCTCCTCTTTACTTTAGTTAGCAGCCCGTTGGGCTATCAGTTAGAAACTTTTTTGACCACCATAGTGTTACCGGAAACATCCTGGACCATGACTCTTTCTCCAACGACAACCTCATCAACACTGATGAACGGCCAGGTATCAGAACCGAGCATCGGCACCGCAAAACGTATTTCACCGCGACGTTCTCCTTCGGGTATGCGGGTCACCATGGCCGTTTCACCCAACACGGCTTCTCTGGAGATCCCGGCATTGGTCCGATCTGTCATGCGCGGCTTTATGACTTTGAACCAGAATATTACGAATGCAGACGAAGCGACTATCCAGATCAGGATCTGCACGATGAGACTGATTCCAGGCACCAACAGCAGCAAAACGCCAACAACCAAAGCCCCCAGGCCGAACCAGAAAATTGTGAATGAAGGTACCGCCAGCTCCAGCAGGATCAAGATCATGCCGAAGACCAGCCAGTGCCAGTAGAGCATTTGAAAATCTTCCATAAATTCTCCCTCTATGATCTAGCAGCCTGCCGAACTATCAATGAGCTGGCTGCTAGCAACAGAAATTCAAACAGAAGCTAAAACAATCCTCATCTTATCCTAATCATGCAAGTACATTCAATCGAGAACCACAAAATCGACATGCACTTGTGTGAGGGGACTGTCCTGGAATCTTACGGGGCAGCTCCCGATTTGAGTGTAGAAACGTAAGGATGCAAACTGGGACTGAAGCGGAACGCCCATAAAATAAAGCAGAGGGCAGTTTATAAAAACTGCCCCCACTGGCAACTCCTCAAATTATTAGAATAGGTATTATACGTCCCCCGGCTACAACCTGCTTACTCACCACCCTGTTTCGTCGGCGGTGAATGTTCGACATCAACCTTTGCATCAAGTCGGTGCAATACCTCGAAAACCTGATCCAAAACATCAGGTGGTCCACCACACATATTTTCTTCATCGGCGACTTGCAACTCGCGGGCATCATACTCCCAGCGGCGCAGAAGATTGATTTTTTGATCCCGTGTCAGGGATTGCTCGTAAAAGATATCCTCCGGAGAGGCAAAAACACTCGTCGGATCCAACATTGCCTGTTCGATATTCATCTCTCAGCTCCTTGGATTACTTCCCAACCTCAGTAACATTATACACCCGAAACGGTTGTTAGAGGCTTACATGTCCTGATGAGGCTCAGGTGCGTAGCAGTATTATTGCCTGGAGTTGTATAATTTAAACAGGAAGCCGAGGAGGTGATTCTATGTACTACAACAAACTGCGAGGAATCTGGGACCAGGTCAAAGGTTTCAGTCGCGAACTCTGGGGAGAGATAAGCGGTGATGAGCAAGCCTTCTCTGCCGGCCTGCGTGAACGCATGATAGGCCGGCTAGTAAGCTATCGCGGCATGAACCACGATGATGCCGAACAGCAAATCGACAAAATCTTACAATAGGAGAGACGTCGTCATGATGACCGTCAGCTTACGGGTCGATTGTTATGCAGGTTATCGCGGTGAGGAAACTCCACGCCGCTTTCACCTGGATGGACAGTGCATCGAGATCGTGTCGGTGATCGATCGTTGGTTGGCGCCTGACCATCGCTATTTCAAGGTTGAGGGCAATGATGGCCAACGATATATCTTGCGCCATGATGTTGAGACCCAGCATTGGGAGGTGTCAAACTCCACAACTGAAAAATGTAATTGAGGTACACTGGTGGTATCAAAAAACAGCTTTTATCCGCTGGCCGCACAGATAACCTCGCGGGCCGCACAGATAACCTCGCGGGCCGCGGAAGTGTCCTCGGGGACACTCAACAGGGACACTCAATTTTGAGTGTCCCTGTAGTGTAATGTTAACTCTCCCCGGCTCCCTTTTTGAGTAATTGCCGCCATCTGCTCTCGATTGCAGAACCATTGAAAAGACCTTGTTCAGTGAGCAATCCACCCCAACTGGCCTTGCCGCCCACAATCTGGGCAAACAATTCAACAGGTTCCAGAGCACTCGACTGGCCGACAAATACCGCGAGAATAGTTTGTTGATTGTCTGCTCCCTGTTCTCGCAACTGTTTTAATTGCAGGGGCTCTATACCGAGGTGCACCATCAGCTGATCATCAACCACAACCATCGCCAACTTTTTCTGGTCAGCGAGAGCCGCCACAAAACGAGGTTCAAGTTGTTCAGGTCGAGTTTCAATTCTTTGACAACCTCACTCCAGCTCGCCTTTTGTGAAAAAAGCGCTTCGATCTCGCTGAAAGATTTCTCGCTCTTTTGCGCCAGGTAGTGGCCGACCCACAACCGGTCACCATTGGCGCCACCCATCTTGGCACGAACGACATCTTTTTTGTTCAGGCCAAACAAGTTTGCCAAAAGAGCGTTCTGGGTCGTCGCCAGAAAATATGGATCCGCTGCATAGGCTCTTTGAGGATCGTACTCCCGGTTCTGAAAACAGTGACAGCTAACCGTTGACTTCGCAAAGGCGAAGTTTACAAAGATTGAAACAAAAATTAAAAGTAAGAGAAGAATTCGCAACTGTAACCTCTCATTTTAACAATTCGGCAAATGTCTTTAACCTGTACACCAACATCCGCCTCGTTAAAGTTTGCAACAATCTAGTACCATGTAACCCCTAAACTATCGCATCTTGCTTGTTATTTGACGCGCCAACTGCGTTGCGATTTCAATAGTACAGCTACGGCTATGCTACTGAAATCACGCCTTGCTGGCACGCCAAATCCCAGCGCAATTTTGCGACATTTTAAGAGATACAGGGTACTAGGTTGCTGTAAAATATGATTTCCCCATCAAAACAACCAAGTCTATTGTGCCATAAAATTCTGCTTTTACATGTCTACCTTCATATGAATTTACAGATTGTGTCCCCCGTCTTCGCGGATTCCGTTAACAACCGTTCGCGCCATACGCTCACTGTAGGCATTCAGTTTCCAATGGCCGGGGCTCCACCCTTTCAGAAAACGGTGAAAATCGGTCCAGGCCAGCGGGAAAAGTTCTCGCCACTCCTCTTCTACCGCTACAGCATCAACAGACGGTTGGAGACGTGCCAGCGCTTCTTTGAGTGAATTGAAGTAATAATCAAGCAAACTAGATTCAAGCCGCTCACAATCTTCTTCCATCAAACAACTACCGATAAAATAGGCGACATCCTTCATTCCACAGCCACCGCCAACATACTGAAAATCGACCGCCGCGACCTGTTCGCCTGTGGCGGAAAAACAGAAGTTCGCCAGCTTTGCATCACCGTGTACCAAGGTCTGATAGCAAGCTTCCCGCAAACGTCGGTCAATCTCTGCGGCTGCATGTTTCAGGGAAAGGTCGGTTAGTGCCTCAAGCTCATCGGGGCGGGTGTCCAAGTGCCAATAAGTCCCCTGCTCCCACAGCCCTTCCGGCTGGCAACCCATAAACGTGGCGTGGAAGTTGGCGAGCCAACGCAGGCAGGCCAGAATTTCCGTTTCGCCGACACTCTCCCGACGCTCCGGGAAACCGCTCTCATCCAAGTCCTCAAGAACCATGAGTGTCTCATCACCACGACTTTCCAATGCCAAACAGTGCGGCACCGCACAGCTCACATCGCAGCGGGCACTCCATTCGGCATACCAGGCAGTTTCCACTTTGTAAGAGTGCAATTTTCTCAAGTGTGAGCGATCGGTATTCCAACCTCGGGGATGGTCAGCCTGATCAGCAATATGAACGTGCTTAACAACAACTCGCTCTCGTTCTGCACCGGTCAGTTGGTAGCGCCGGATGGTTCCGTAGCCGCTCCAGAGTTCCTGGATTACTTCGATGAGTTCAATGGCGCTGGCACCTGTGGCTTGTTTGATTATGGTTGGGAAGTCTTTGTGCATGGTTTCTGGTGAGTTCTTTCTTTTGCGGGAAACCCACAAGGAGCACTTTTGTGAGGGGACTATCCCGGCATCATACGGGGCTGTCCCCGGCTTTAGAGTATAAACGTGAGGATAAAAAAATAGGCTGAAGTGGAACGCCCACAAAATACAACAGTGGCCAGTTTATAAAAACTTCCCTCCACTGGCAACTGCTCAAATTATTATAATAGGTATCATGGATGTCCCCCGATTAGATCCCGTTTCAACAGGCCAGATAAATAATGTTTAACTTTTAAGGATATTTGGTATCCTATGTACTGCTCATCACTAGGGGAAGGCAACACTCTGTAATCACATGTTAAATCAATAATTCCATCAGTCACACGGGTTTCTTCTAATACAGCACCTATCAGCGTGTCGTGTGGTATTGACCAAGAGGGTAATGATGAAACAACGCTACGCTACGGAGTTCGACGTCCCATAAAGACGGGCTCCAGCCTTCCCCGCAGGATCATGCCAAAGCGATGCCATATGACCGCTACGGTCGGAAACTAAGTCTTCACGACCTCTGTCTCATCGTAGTTTTCGCCGTGCTGACGACGCTGACCCTCTACACAGCACCGGCACTAGCCGATGAAGCTGCGTCAACGCTGAAAGCAGCCATAAAATCCGGCTGCGAATACGACTACCCTCCCTTTTGCATAGTCGAAAAAAATGATGTTGCAAACGGCTTCTCTGTCGAATTGCTGCGTGCGGCACTGCAGAAGATGGGCCACGACGTCACTTTTAGCGTTGGCCCATGGACAGAAGTCAAGGGGCTTTTGGAGCATGGCAAGATAGAAGCTTTGCCTCTGGTTGGGCGAACACCTGAGCGAGAAGCAATCTTTGACTTCACCTTCCCCTACCTGTCACTGCACGGTGTCATTGTGGTTCCGAAAGGGACAACTGGCATCCATGACCTGAACGATCTAAAGGGCCGCCAGGTCGCAGTTATGGCTGGAGACAACGCAGAGGAATTTCTACGGCGAACAGAACTCGATATAGACATCCAAACGACACGTACTTTTGATGAGGCCCTGCGCGAGCTTTCAGACGGACGTCATGATGCCGTCGTCATCCAACGCCTGCTGGCGTTACGTCTCCTGCAGAAGTCAGGCATTACCAATCTGGAAATTATAGACAAACCACTGGAGGGCTTGCAACAGGATTTCTGCTTTGCTGTCAAAGAAGGTGACAAAAAGACCCTGTCTCTCCTCAACGAGGGACTAGCTCTGGTCATGGCTGACGGAACCTTCAGTCGTCTCCAGGCAAAGTGGTTCGCCGCTCTTGAGCTGCCGATTAATGACTGTATTGTGGTCGGCGGCGACCACAACTACCCGCCCTACGAGTTCCTCGATGAAAATGGGCATCAGGCGGGCTACAATGTTGAGCTCACCCGCGCACTTGCCAAGGTGACAGGACTTGAAATCGACATCCGCCTTGGCCCCTGGGCGGAGATCAAGCAAGGACTGGCTGACGGTCGTATCGATGCTATCCATGGCATGTTCTATTCTCCTGAAAGAGGGCTGGACTTTGCCTTCTCCCCACCACACACAGTTATCCAGCATATCGCCATCGTACGCAAAGGCGAGGGAGCCCCGCCAGGCAATATTGCCAACCTTAAGGGCAAGCACGTTGTAGTCATGCAGGGCGACATCATGCACGACTGGCTTTTGAAGAAAGTCCCAGAGGTAGAATTCACGACCGTCGCTGATCAGGAAACGGCCCTCCGGGAGTTGGCTGCTGGCAAGTACGACTGCGCTCTACTGGCGCGTGTGCCTGCCATGTATTGGATCAATAAGTTTGAACTCAAAAACTTGAACATAGCTGGCCGTCCGCTATTGACACCGGAATATTGTTACGCAGTGCCACGAGACCAGAAAGTGCTGCTGGCAAAACTGACCGAGGGTATGAAGACCCTCCACGATTCAGGCGAGTATCAGCGCATCTATGCAAAGTGGATGGGCGTCTACGATGAGCAACCACCCAGCCTGACCACGATCCTTCGCTATCTGGCACTCGTCGTTATCCCCCTGCTGCTTCTCATATTACTTTTCTGGTCACGAACCTTGCGCAAGCAGGTCAATTTCCGAACAGCAGAACTGCAAGAGGGCAAGACCCTCTTGCAAACAGTTGTTGACGGAGTTCCAGATAGCCTCATGGTGATCAATCGAGATTATACAATCGCCCTGGCTAACCGGGCTGCAATGGAGATGGCGGGGGAAGACCCGGTCTCCGCTTGTTTGAAATGTCATCAGGTTTCCCATGACTCTATAATGCCATGTGGTGGGAAAGAGCATAGCTGCCCTTTGCAGGAAGTGATCGAAACCAAGGCCCCGGTAACGGTTGAGCACGTTCACCTTGATGCTCAAGGTCGGCAGATGCACATCGAGTTGAATGCGGCACCGATCTTTGACGAACAGGGTGAAGTTCTTCAGGTTATTGAGTTATGCCACGACATTACCGAACGCAAGCTCAGAGAAAATTCTATCGAAGCTCAACTGCGTTTGTCCGAGTTCTCGGTCGACCACTCGGTTGCGGAACTCTTGCAGGCATTTCTTGACGAAGCGGAAAAACTGACTTCAAGCGAGATGGGATTCTTCCACTTCGTCGAGAAGGATCAGGTAAACCTGCATCTTCAGACATGGTCGACCAATACCCTGAAAAACCTCTGTTCTGCGGAAGGCGCGGGAGAACATTACCCTATCGATAAAGCGGGTGTTTGGGTCGACTGCGTGCGTGATGGAAACCCGGTGGTGCACAACGACTACGCTAGTCTTCCCCACCGCAAAGGTCTACCTGAAGGGCATGTTCCGGTGGTCCGTGAACTGGTGGTGCCCGTTCAGCGCGGCAACCGGATCGTGGCAATTTTCGGTGTGGGCAACAAACAGACCGATTACAGAGAAGAAGACGTTGAGACAGTCCAGAACCTGGCCAACATGGCCTGGGATATCGTGAGCCGCAAGCACGCAGAGGAAGCTCTCCTGGAAAGCAAAAACCGCTATCATCAGATGTTTGAGGATAACTTGTCCGTCAAACTGATCATCGACCCATCTGACGGCAGAATCGTTGAAGCCAATCAAGCGGCTCTAAACTATTACGGTTACGACGCTGAGACTTTCTGCTCAAAACGAATCTCTGAAATCAATACTCTCTCTGAAGAAAAAATCAAGGCAGAGATGGAGCTGGCAAAAGAGGAAAAAAGGAGGTTTTTCAACTTCAGCCATCGTTTATCCTCTGGTGAAATCAGAGATGTTGAAGTGTATTCCGGCCCCATAAAGAGTGGGGACAAAACGCTTCTTTATTCGATAATTCACGATACGACCAAGAGAAAGATTGCCGAAAAGGCGTTGCGGGAAGCTTCGCAATTTCGGGAAAACATTATCTCCGAATCACCCGTCGGAACAGCAATATATGATGCAACAACAGGCCAATGCTTAACTGTGAATAAATCAATGGCCGAAATGGCTGGGGCGAAAGTAGAACAGATGCTTACACAGAACTTCTATGAAATTGAATCATGGAAAAAATCTGGTCTGATGGACGTAGCTGCCAGCTCTCTGCAAGACGATGCCCAGAAACATCGCGAAGTTAATATGACAACAACCTTTGGTAAAACCCTGTCAGCAGACTGTTACTTCACACCATTTATCGCGGGCGACAAAAGATATTTACTCTTTAACCTGCTGGACATCACAGCTCGCAAACGTGCCGAAGAGGAGAGCCTTAAATTAGAGGCTCAGCTTCGACATTCGCAGAAAATGGAAGCGGTGGGCCAATTGGCGGGCGGCGTTGCTCACGATTTCAACAACTTGCTACAGGTCATTCTGGGCTATAGCGATGTTGTCCTGAGTGGGAGATGGAGAGGTTAGTACGACACGCACATCAATAGTAGAAATTATGAAAGCCGCGGAGCGCGCAAAGACACTGGTTCAGCAACTTCTTGCCTTCAGCCATCGCCAGGTTCTCGATATCGAAGACGTCAATCTGAACCAGGTTGTCACAGACTTGATGAAAATAATCCAGCGCGTCATCGGTAATCATATTACCCTCGAAATCATCTACGGCCATGACCTCGGAACCGTCCGCGCCGATCCGGGACAGATCGACCAGATTTTGATGAATCTCTGTGTTAACGCCCGCGATGCCATGCCCGCAGGTGGTACGATCACCATCGAAACTGAAAATGTGCGAATCGATAAGGACTATTGCGAGAATAATGCCTGGGCGAAACCTGGCCACTACGTCCTTCTGAGTGTGACTGACACGGGTTGCGGTATGAGCGATGAGATCATCGAAAATGCCTTTGAGCCATTTTTTACTACCAAAAGTGTAGGTAAAGGCACAGGACTGGGACTATCGATGGTCTATGGTCTCGTTACCCAACATAAAGGCATGATCAACGTTTACAGCGAGATTGACAAAGGCACTACGTTCAAAATCTATCTGCCTCTGATCGAACGCTCCGCCGCGGCCGTAGGCGACAAAATCGAAAGCCCCGTAGCGGGCGGTAGCGAAACCATTCTGGTGGTCGAGGACGAGAAGGTGGTTCGAGAGATGTGTCAGCTTTTCCTGAAAACGGCGGGATACAAGGTATTGATCGCCTGCAATGGTGAAGAAGCGATAAGAGTGTTAGAGGAACGTGCGGATGAGATAGACCTGGTCCTGTTGGATGTTATGATGCCCAAAATCGGCGGCCGCGCTGTCTATGAGCACATTCACAAAACAGGGTTGGATATCCGTGTCCTCTTCTCCAGCGGCTACAGCATGAACGCCATCCACACCAACTTCATTCTTGATGAAGGCCTGACACTGATCCAGAAACCTTTTCTGCGCGATGACCTGCTTCGATCTATTCGGATAATACTGGACAAACAATAACAAACAAAAAACCCCGTCAGTGAGGTAGGCCGGAAGAAGTGGACACCAACCTGATAGCCTAAGAGGCTCAAGGAGGTGTCTAAAACTTAAAACGATCCACTGCTCTCCCCATCTACCCAAAAAATCAATTCGTTTTGACCTTATCACAGATATATGCGCCAATCGGTATCGCCGAAGTCGCCGCTGGGGATGGTGCATTGCACACATGCAGGCTGCGAGGGCTTTCTGCGAAAAGGAAGTCGTGTACCAGTGTGCCATCGTTCATAACAGCTTGAGCACGAATGCCTGCAGGATATGGTCTCAGATCAGACAACTGAATTTTCGGACAATATTTCTGTACCCGTTTGAGATAGCCCGGTTTCCATAAGGAGTTTTTGGTTTCAACCAGGCCGGATCTGAGATTGGATTTCAAGAGGCGCCAGAATCCAGCAAAGGTGATCATCTCCCAACTGTCATGAAGATTAATATTGATCTTGCCATAGCCTTCGCGCTTCCACCCAAGCACAGCATTAGGTCCGACAGTAACTGTCCCATCGATCATCCGAGTCAGATGCACACCCAGAAACGGTAAATCAGGGTCAGGGACAGGATATATCAGGTGGTTAACGATCTGGTTATGTTTGGTTGGCAACTGATAGTATTCGCCACGAAAAGGAACGATCCGGAAGTCGGTAGGAAGTCCCATCATTCTGGTGATACGATCTGCCATCAGCCCAGAGCAGCTGATCAGGAAGCGGCCTTTAATGGCAACCTTCTCCCCCTTGTGCAGCACGACAACCGTTACATCATTTGTTGCTTCACTTAGCTCAACAACTTCATGATTGAGTCGTGTATCCCCTCCCAGTTCAACGAACCGCTCCACCATTTTTGCCGTGATTTGTTGATAGTCCACAATGGCCGTTGCTTTAACAAATAGGGCTCCCAGGCCAACGATGTTGGGCTCACGGGAACGCAGTTGTTGAGCATCCAGCAGTTCGACATCGATCTCGTTGCGTTGGCAGCGTTCAAATAGCGCATGCATACGCTCTATTTCCAGTGTACTGGTTGCGACCAGGAGCTTACCGCATCGATCATAAGGAATCTGACTCTGTTCACAGAACTCGATGGTCGCGGCAACTCCGGCTTTACATAGCTTTGCTTTTAAACTACCCGGTTCGTAATACACACCGGCATGGATGACTCCACTGTTATGACCGGTTTGATGCCTGGAATAGTCCGCCTCCTTCTCCAACAAGAGAATCCTCTTTGCAGGGAAACGTTGCTGAAGTTGCCATGCGGTAGAAACGCCAACAATACCGCCACCGATAATAATGTAATCGTAAGTCATATTTTATTTATACACGACAGAGTGATTTTAGACAAAAAAGCGGAGACAGAATTAAATTCCGTCCCCGCTTATCTTATCAGATTTTTCTCGCTACGAGCCACGCGTTACCGTTTTATTCCCACTCGATCGTCGCAGGCGGTTTACTCGAAATATCATAAGCGACCCGGTTCACCCCACGCACCTCGTTGATAATACGATTACTGATACGAGCCAGATCAGCATAAGGCATCGGGTACCAACCGGCGGTCATGAAATCCTTGGTCTCAACAGCACGCAAGGCAATCACATATTCATACGTGCGACCATCACCCATGACGCCAACACTTTTAACTGGCAGGAAGACGGCAAAAGCCTGGCTGATCTTGTCGTAGTGACCACTCTGATAGAGCTCTTCGATATAAATGGCATCAGCCTGGCGCAGGATATCGCAATACTCTTTTTTGACTTCACCAAGGATGCGCACACCAAGACCGGGCCCCGGGAAAGGATGACGCCAGACCATGCGATGGGCCAGACCAAGTTCTTCGCCGATAGCGCGAACCTCATCTTTAAAGAGTTCACGCAAAGGTTCAAGCAGCTTGAGGGTCATATAATCAGGCAAGCCACCGACGTTATGATGACTCTTGATATTATGTGCTTTGCCGGTTTTGCCACCAGCCGACTCGATAACATCAGGATAGATGGTGCCTTGGGCAAGCCATTTGGCATTCGCCAGTTTCTTTGATTCTTCTTCAAAGATATCAACGAACAGGTTGCCGATAATCTTGCGCTTCTTCTCCGGATCGGTTTCCCCGGCAAGCTTGCCAAGGAAACGATCTTCTGCATCAACACGGATGACCTTGACGCCAAAGTTTTCAGCAAAGGAAGCCATCACCTGGTCACCTTCACCAAGACGCAGCAGGCCGTTATCGACAAAGACGCAGGTCAATTGATCGCCAATGGCACGATGAATCAACGCAGCCGCGACTGAAGAATCAACCCCACCGGAAAGGCCCAGGATGACTTCCTCTTCGCCAACCTGCTCACGAATCCTTGTGATCGCATCTTCAATAATCTGCCCTGGCGTCCATTTGCCAGTGCAACCACAGATCTTACGCACGAAAGTATCAATCAGCAGTTCACCGCGTGGGGTGTGATTGACTTCAGGATGAAACTGCACGCCATAAAGCTTGCGCTCAACATTCTGGATGCCACAAACAGGAGCATTTTCGGTGACAGCAATCTCTTCAAAGCCTTGCGGCTGAATTTCTACGTGGTCGCCATGGCTCATCCAGACCGGACTATGGCCATCAACAAAGAAACCATCAAAAAGCGGGCCGGGAGTTCCTTTGGAGATCAGATCAGCGTGACCATATTCGCGTTTACCAGCGGGAACGACTTTGCCACCAAAATGGTGACACATCAGCTGCATGCCGTAACAGATACCGAGAACCGGAATGCCAAGGTCAAAGAGCTCTTCCTCAATGGCCGGAGCACCCTCTTCGTAGACTGATTTCGGCCCACCAGAGAGGATAATACCCGTGGCATCAAACTCTTTGATCTCATCCAGGCTCATATCGAAGGGATGGAGTTCGCAATAGACATGTGTCTCACGTACCCGCCGGGCAATCAGCTGGGTATATTGAGAACCGAAATCGAGGATCAGTATTTTTTCTGAATGAATGTCTTGCATGGGACCTCAGGGGCTAGAGACTGGGGACTGGGGCTGACAATAGATCGTCTGATACGACCAGTCCCTAGTCCCGGTTAAGACTTAACTGGGCTTTTCTATCCGATAGTTCGGCGCTTCATGAGTAATATTAACATCATGAACATGCGACTCACGCAGACCTGCGTTGGTGATACGCATAAATTGGCCGTTTTCCTGCAAATCTTTGATTGTTTTGCAGCCGGTGTAACCCATACCGGAACGCAGACCACCCATCAACTGGTGGACATTTTCAGAGAGTGGGCCACGGAATGGCACACGGCCTTCAATGCCTTCAGGTACAAGCTTGACATCTTCTTCACCACCCTGAAAATAACGGTCTTTGCTACCCTGCTTCATGGCACCGATGCTGCCCATGCCACGATAGGTTTTGTACGTACGACCCTGGAAAAGAATCGTCTCGCCTGGAGATTCATCGGTTCCGGCAAAGAGGGAGCCGATCATGATTGTATCGGCACCGGCAGCGATCGCTTTCGGTAATTCCCCAGAATATTTGATACCGCCATCGGCGATCAAAGGCACACCCAATTTACGAGCGACTTTGGAAACGTCGGCAATCGCGGTAATTTGCGGAACACCTACACCAGCAACGACCCGGGTGGTACAGATCGAACCAGGGCCGATACCAACTTTGACAGCGTTGACGCCAACTTTGATCAACGCCTCAGCAGCACCAGCGGTGGCAATATTACCAGCAATCAAAGAAAGGTCGGGGTAGTTACGACGGGCTTCCGCAACAGCATCAATAACGCCTTGAGAATGGCCGTGTGCGGTATCAATAATAATTGCATCGACACCGGCATTCACCAAGCGCTCGAGACGATCTTCTAAATCATCGCCAACACCAACGGCTGCGCCAACACGAAGACGGCCCATATCGTCTTTACAGGCATTAGGATATTTACGCACTTTTTCAATATCCTTGATAGTAATCAGACCCTGAAGGGCGTAACTATCGTCAACAACCAGTAGTTTTTCAATGCGGTGTTCGTGGAGATGTTTTTTGGCTTCTTCGAGGGTCGTACCAGGGGGGACCGTGACCAGATTTTCCTTGGTCATGACATTCGCAATTGGCTGATCGAGCTGAGTTTCAAAACGTAAGTCACGGTTAGTGAGGATACCAACCAGATGTCCATTTTTGGTGATCGGGACACCGGAGATACGATACTGTTTCATCAATTCCAAAGCTTCGTAAATCTTCTGGTCGGGGCCCATGGTGATCGGGTCAACGATCATACCACTCTCAGACTTTTTGACCTGGTCGACCTCAAGAGCCTGTTCCGCTGGAGACATATTTTTGTGAACAATACCAATACCACCTTCGCGAGCCATGCAAATAGCCGTTCGCGACTCAGTGACTGTATCCATCGCAGCAGAGATTAAGGGGATATTCAGTTTTATCTGGGGGGTCAGGTAAGTGGTCAGGTCAACATCGCGCGGTAGTACTTTGGAATGGGCAGGGAGAAGCAGAACATCATCGAAGGTCAAGCCTTCGCGAATCTCGGAATCGAGCATCGCCGATACCTCCATATAGGGGTCAGAGGGTGAAATAATTTAACCGCTATATTTAGTTCAGGGCACCGAGCTAGTCAAGGAGAATTAGATGTGAATAAAAGAATATTGGGGCTGGAGGCTGGGGGCTGGGTGCTGCTGGGTGTTCCAGCCTCCAGCCTCTCGTCCCTAGAACCAAACCTCTTGCAGGCACAGACCATGTGCGGGAGCCGTTGGTCCACACATAAGATCTTCTTCACCCAGCAAGAGTTTAGGCAGGTCACTTACTGGCCGTTTGCCCTGCCCTACTTCTACCATCGTGCCAACCATCATTCTAACCATGTTCCGCAAAAACCCCGAGCCTTTGATATCGATATAAACAAGCTCTTGATCAGCAACAATATCGACTTTAAAAATGTCACGGATACTGGTTTTTGCAACACAACCAGAAGAACGAAAAGCATGAAAATCGTGTTTACCGACCATGAATTTGGCCGCTGAGCGAAGCAGGCCAAGGTCTATGTCACCACGCAAGTGCCAGGCTGTCCGATCATGAAGGGGAGATCTCATATCGCCATTGTAAATCGTATAGCGATACCATTTACCTTTGGCCGAATATCGAGCATGAAAGTTCTCTGGCATTTCACGAACTTCACGGATCACCACATCTCTGGGCAGGAAACGATTGGCTCCTTCACGAAATGCTGAGAGAGGAATGTTACTCTCTGTCCGGAAATGAGCAGGCATACTGCGAGCATGAACTCCCGCATCAGTCCTTCCGGAGGAGTGGATGCGAACATCCTGTTTGAGGATTTGCATCAACGCCGATTCAACAACGTCCTGAACAGCGAGCCCGTTGGTCTGGGATTGCCAACCGGCATAGGCGGTGCCCTCATATTCAACGTTCAGGAGGATGGTACGCATGTCATTCAACCTGCCAACCAGTAACTAATCACTACCAAGCTGATCACTACAGAAAAAATTCGATCGAGAAGAGCCAGAGGTAAAAGTGGTGACAATGCAGCTGGAGGATGAAAGGTGTCTTCATTGGCCGCAATACGATAAGCAACCGTGTCTCCCCGCTCGACCAGACGCGCCAGCAAATCCTGTAGTTTCTGTACCCATAGAGACCACCGGCTCACCTCGGTTGTATGCGTAGGATTTGCAGAACTAGCACTATCAGGATCGCTTGTTCTGCGAATCTCTGTCTGCACAACTGGAATAAAATCCATGCTGAGCAAAAGCATCTTCTGCCACTCCTCTGTGCGGCAACCCAGCCACTGTAATGGCTGCACAAACCAGCCAAAAGTTATCGCCAGGCTTTTTGACGATGTGGTTATGGCCAGAAGTGCAGAGACGATAATCGCCATGAGCATCTGTACACAAACAAAAAGCCCCATTAACAGGCCATCGTAAGAAAGCCAACTGAGCCCCCACAACGTACGCCCGGGAGAAAAGAATAAATGCATCAACAGGGTAAAGAGCAAAAACCAGCGCAGCAGCCAACAGAGACGCAAAATCGAACTTGTCAAAGCAGGGATTAGCCAGAAAGCAACTGAGACTAAGACGCTCAAGACAAAAAGTTGTGTCCAGTCTGATGAAGCAAAGGCAAGCATAACCAGTAGCAAACAAGACAAGACCTTCACACGCGGGTCAAGCTTGTGCAAAAGGGATTCTCCTGAGATATACAGTCCCTGTTCAGTAGCTACATTCAATGGCAAGGTCCTAAAACACACGGGAGGCCAAATGGCCCCCCGTGATTCTACAACGAATTCAGTACAATAAGAAAAGTATCATTCCCGAGGTTGTAATCGGGAGTCCAGATTTTAAGACCATGGGTCCCCGATAGAATCATTCGGGGATGACAGACGTTTTTTAGACAGCTCAAGACTGCTCTTTGAGAATACGGAGCATCCGCCGCAAGGGCTCTGCAGCACCCCAAAGCAGTTGGTCGCCACAAGTGAAAGCAGAGATATACTGCGGACCCATCTTCATTTTACGAACCCGGCCAACCGGGATAGAGAGAGTTCCAGAAACTGCAGTGGGTGTCAGCTCTGCCAAAGAGTCCGCTTTGGTGTTGGGAACCAGCTTGACCCAGTCGTTATCGTTATCAATCAAAGCTTCGATCTCGGCAATCGGCAGATCTTTATTCAGACGGATTGTCAGCGCCTGACTGTGGCAGCGCATTGAACCGACACGGACACAGATACCATCGATGGGAATCGGTTCCGCATAGTCGAGAATTTTGTTGGTTTCGGCGTAACCTTTCCACTCTTCGCGGCTCTGGCCATCCTCGACTTCACGATCGATCCAGGGCAACAAGCTGCCGGCAAGTGGATAGCCGAATTCTTTGGTTGGCAGAGTCTCACCACACAAAGATTCAGTAACTTTGCGATCAATATCGAGAATTGCCGAACCAGGATTGCTCAAGAGATCGGCCACGGAATCTTCGAGAGCTCCCATCTGGCTGAGTAATTCACGCATATTCGGTGCACCGGCACCGGAGGCAGCCTGATAGGTCATAGAGGAAACCCACTCCACGACACCGGCACGGAATAAACCGCCAATCGCCATTAGCATCAGGCTGACCGTACAGTTGCCACCGATAAAATCCTTGACGCCATTGGCCAGGGCCTCATCAATAACATCACGGTTGACGGGATCGAGAATGATGACTGCATCAGAATCCATGCGCAATGAGCTGGCAGCATCAATCCAATAGCCATCCCAACCTGTTTTACGCAGCTCGGGATGAACAGCCTTGGTATAATCACCACCCTGGCAGGTAATCACCACGTCAAGTTGACTCAGTTCGGCAATATCATCAGCACTTTTGAGGGTACCAGCCCCCATAGGTGCATCCTGACCTGCTTGTGAGGTGGAGAAAAATACGGGTTCTATACCTTCAAGGTCATTCTCCTCCTGCATGCGCTGCATGAGGACTGATCCGACCATGCCGCGCCATCCGACGATTCCGACTTTCATCTTCTTGTCCCTTTTCTGGAGCATTAAGGGACTGTCCCCGCATGGGGACTGTCCCAGATGTGTATCCTTACAATAGTCTACAAGTTTGCGATAATCGCATCACCCATTGCCACGGTGTTAACTTTCTGCTCACCGTCCAACTCCTGGAAAATATCCCCAGTACGGAAACCCTGGTTAAGAGTTTTCTCGACGGCCGCATCAAGAGCGTCAGCGGCTTCAATCATACCAAAAGAATATCGCAACATCATCGATGCCGACAAGATCTGGGCGATCGGGTTAGCAATCCCTTGTCCGGCAATATCCGGTGCACTACCACCTGACGGCTCGTACATGCCAAACGTACCCTCTGCAAGTGATGCGGAGGGTAGCATACCGAGAGAACCGGTCAGCATGGCCGCTTCATCAGAGATAATATCACCGAACATGTTGCCACAGAGCATGACATCAAATTGCTTGGGCCAACGCACTAGTTGCATCGCCGCATTATCAACGTACATGTGAGTCAATTCGACATCGGGATATTCCTTGGCGACCCGTTCCACAACTTCACGCCAGAGCACCGAAGTAGAGAGAACATTCGCCTTGTCGATAGAACAAACCTTGCTGTCACGCTTGCGGGCTGCCTTGAAAGCCACATGGCTGATTCGCTCAACCTCTGCATCGGAGTACTTCATGGTGTCAAAACCGGTACGTTGGCCACCTTCGCCCTCAATGCCCTTAGGCTCGGCGAAGTAGATACCGCCGGTCAGTTCACGGACAACCAGCAGGTTAAAGCCACCGCCAATAACTTCTTCCTTGAGGCTTGAAGCGCCGGTCAGGGCTGGAAAAATGATGGCCGGACGCAGATTACAGAAGAGGCCGAAGATCTTACGCAGCGGCAACAGCGCACCACGTTCAGGCTGCTCGTCTGGCGGCAGACTTTCCCACTTTGGGCCACCGACAGAACCAAACAGGATAGCGTCCGAAGCTTTACAGATATCAACTGTATTTTCCGGGAGAGCTTTGCCCTCTTCATCAATGGCAATGCCACCGACATTGGCAAATGTGCGTTCGAAAGTCACATCGTACTTATCTTGCACAGCATCCAGAACTTTTAACGCTTCTGCCATAACTTCGGGTCCGATACCGTCGCCAGACAGTACTGCCACTTTGAACGTTTTGCTCATCTCATCTCTCCTTTATCTCAGTTTAAACAGATAATTTACCAACAAGGTTGGATTCCGCCGGATGCCACTATAAAAAGGGAGAACTACTTTGTCAAATGCTTTCAAACTGAGCGGATACATTGCTTTTGTGACAACTCATGGACCTTTAAGTCACAAGAACGATTCTATCTTATTCTGTTAACAATCATTCAACCTTCTTCACGCCAGAGACATCTATATATACATAACTACGTTTATTAGTATATTGTTTTACCTTTATATATGTTACTTATCAACTTTATTACCATATACTCATTACTTGACATATTTGATATCGTTAATTTTTCTCTTAAAGCGGTGGCGAAACAGAAACTTGGCGTTATAATCAATTGAGAGGGGATATCCATGAAAAAACTCATTTTACCATTGTGTGTCTGCATCCTCGGCTTGGCTGTTGCGAAGTTCTTTTTCGGTGTTGACATCGAAGGGCTTGCGGAAGGATTTATTGAGTTCCTGTCGGATATTCTTGACGGACCAGGTTGAGAAGTGAGACGTGTTGCAATAAAAAGCGGGAGAGGATGATCATCACCCTACCCCGCATTTTAACAGATGAAGCTGTTGAGGCTCTTGCAAAACTCAACAAAATCCTTTGATCGCCATTCTCACGCATGCGGAAATCCAGAGGTTTACTGGAATATTCAAAAAGTGGATCCCCGTTTTCACGAGGATGACGACTTTTGCAAGAAGCTCTGTTTAAGCAGGCATTGATCTATAGCCCCAGGTAGGCCTCCTTGACCTGCTCATTATCAAGCAGGTTCTCCGCAGTATCTGTCAGAGTGATTCGGCCGTTCTCCATGACATAACCGCGATCAGCCAGTTTCAATGCCTGGTTGGCGTTTTGTTCGACCAGAAACACTGTCGTTTTGTGTTCTTGGTTGATCTTCTTGATGATTTCGAAAATTTGCTTGATAATCAGCGGCGCCAGCCCCAAAGAAGGCTCATCCAGCAACAGCACTCGCGGGCGTGCCATCAAGGCCCGGGAAATCGCCAGCATCTGCTGCTCACCACCACTTAATGTGCCACCTAACTGAGAGCGCCGTTGAGCCAGAATCGGGAAGAGATCAAAGACATAGTCGATATCTTTCTGGATTTCACTCTTGTCGCGACGCAGGAAAGTCCCCATCTCCAGATTTTCCAGAACCGACATACCCGGGAAAATCCGGCGGCCCCTCAGGAACCTGAACCAGACCCCATGGCAACAATCTTGTCTGTCGCCATTTTATGAATCGGCGTACCTTTGAAATAGATTTCACCACTACGTGAAGGAGTGACACCACAGATCGTCATCAAAGTTGTACTCTTACCAGCACCATTGGCGCCGATCAGAGTGACAATTTCACCTTCGTTGATATCAATTGAGACGCCCTTTAGAGCCTGGATATTACCGTAGTAAGTATCAACATTACGTAGTTCAAGCATCAGCATCCTCCCCCGAGATAAGCCTTCGATGACTTTCGGGTTATTGCGGATATCCATAGGTGACCCTTGGGCAATTTCCTTGCCGTATTCCATAACGTAAATTCGATCAGAAATATTCATAACCAGTTTCATATCGTGTTCAATCAGTAAGATCGAAATTTTCTCAGTGTCACGGATCCGCACGATCAGTTCATCCAGAGCCTTGGTTTCCTGAGGATTCATACCCGCAGCGGGTTCATCAAGCAATAGCAGGAACGGATCGGTTGCCATGGCACGGGCAATTTCAAGACGACGCTGGGCACCGTAAGGGCAGATTCTTGGCGAACTCATCAGCAACATCGACCAGACCGACCTTTTCTAACAGATCATAACTAATTTCGATCGTCTCACGCTCCTGGCGCCTCGTTTTACTGCCGCGTAAAATGGCGCCAATAATGCTGGTTGTGGTCCGGCAGTGCCGGCCAATCATGACGTTTTCAAGGACCGTCATATTCTGAAACAGACGGATATTCTGGAAGGTTCTGGCCATGCCTATGGTTGTCACCCGGTTCGACTTGAAACCATTGATCTTTTGCGACTTACCTTCGGGAGGGTGCAGCATAACAGCACCGTTGGTCGGTTTGTAAATCCCGGTCACACAATTAAAGAATGTCGTCTTGCCAGCACCATTGGGACCAATCAAAGCGACAATTTCTTCAGGGTAAACATTCAAAGAAACGGCGTCGACAGCGCGCAGTCCACCGAAATCCATAATCAGGTCTTTGACCTCAAGCAATACACCATTTGTCTTAGCCGTGGCTTTGCTAACTTCAAGCATTGGCATCCTCCGTCGCAACCTTGCGGCCAGCATATTTCCGGCGCACGTTGGCAATCAATCCTTCGGGACGGAAGATCATCATCAGCACCATAACAGCGCCGAACATCAACATCCGGTACTCTGAAAAAGCTCTTAAATATTCAGGCATAAGGATCAGTACCAGAGCGGCAATAATAACGCCGATAATCGAACCCATACCCCCCATGACAACAATGGAAAGCACCAAGGCTGATTCCATAAAGGTAAAACTGTTCGGGTTAATATAGGTATTGCGTGAGGCAAAGATAACACCGGCGAGACCAGCCCAGAAGGCACCGAAAGCATAAGCCGACAGCTTGGTTCGTGCCATATCGACGCCCATGGCCACACAGGCGATTTCATCCTCGCGTAAGGCCATCCAGGCCCGTCCAACACGTGAGTCTTTGAGTCGGTTGGTAATAAAGATGGCAAAGAGGACCATCAGAATCATTATGTAATAGGTATAAGTCGTTGCGGTGTGAATACTCATTTCCGCACCGAAGAAGCCGGGGACGTGGAATGTTCGCTATGCCCTTGGCACCATTAAAGACCTCTTCCCAGTTCTCAATAACAATCTTGGCGATGGAACCAAAACCCAGGGTAACGATTGCCAGATAATCACCACGCAGACGCAATATCGGGAAACCGAGAACAATCCCGAAACAAAGCGCCCATCAAGCGCCGAGCGGCAAACTTATCCAGAAGCCAAACCCAAAAAAACTGTTCAGGACGCCATAAGTGTAAGCACCAACGGCAAAGAAAGCGACATAGCCAAGGTCCAGTAAGCCAGCAAGGCCAACCGTGACATTGAGCCCCAAGACCGAGGACAACAAAAATCAAGGGCCAGCACCATGATATTGGTCTGATAGATGTTGACGACCAAAGGAAAGACGAGAGTCACCAGGGCAAGCACAATCAGAGACCGGCTTGAAAATCTTTCGGGTCTTCCAGTAAGCGTTGCCCAAAACCAGGTTTTACTGACTCTTCTTCACCTTGTTCAGCCTTTGTTACTTTTGAGTTGCCGTCGCTCCATTGCCCAGCGCCATACGATAGACAAGACAAAGGAGCCAATTGCAACCCAGAGCATGTTGATCCAGCGCCACTCAACAATATTCTTGAGGGTATTAACCTTGACCACCATTAATGGAAAGGTCAGGAAAACAAACCAGAGAGAGACCATCAAAGATCGTTTAATATTATCAACCATTGTATTTATCAACCGTGTATTTACCCAATGTTGTATTCATGACCTACTTCTATTCAGGCTTAGACCTTCTGTTTGACAGCTTTGCCTAGCAGGCCGGAGGGCCGAAGATCAGGATTAACACCAGGACGCCGAAGGCAAACACATCTTCGTAAGCACTGGAGATATAACCCGCCGCGTACGCCTCGGTCAGGCCCAGCACCAAAGCACCAAGAACGGCACCCGGAATATTGCCAATGCCGCCAAGAACAGCCGCTGTAAAGGCTTTTACACCGGCCATAAAACCAATATAGAAATTAATCTGTCCGATGTAAGAGCCAACCAGGACACCACCGATGGCCGCCAGTACTGAGCCAATGATAAAAGTCATTGAGATGACATTATCAACGTTAACACCGACCAGGCGAGCCATAGTCATATCTTGCTGTGTTGCCCGCATTGCTTTGCCTATCCGGGTGTACTTAATCAACACGGTCAGGCCAACCATGCTAACGGCACTGGTGACCAGAATGACCAACTCAGGAGAACCCATAATATGCGCAATAGGTTCCATAAACTCGAAATCAGGGATGAGTGCGGGGAAGCGTAGAAAATCGGGCGTTTGTGCCAGAAGAACATAATTTTGCAGGAACAGCGACATGCCGATGGCACTTATCAGAGGCGAAAGACGTGGAGCATTCCGCAGGGGGCGATAAGCGATCTTTTCCAGAGTATAACCGTAAGCTGCTGCGTAGATCACGGCAATAAGGGCTGCCAGGATCAAGATAGAGACCCCGGAAAAACCATAGATTGTCAACACACCAGAAACGATCAGAGCAACAAAAGCACCGATCATATAAATTTCACCATGGGCGAAATTTATCAGTTGAATGATGCCGTAAACCATCGTATAGCCCAGAGCGATCAGGGCATAAATACTGCCTCGGACCAAACCGCTGCAGGAAAGTTCAAGAAAATATTCCATCTATGTTTTCCGCTGTCCTTAATTATGGTGAGATTCCAACCAACAACCCGGTTGTGTTTACTTTGCTGACTACTTAATTAACACAAAAAATGCGGGGGACAGGCTTGGCCCGTCCCCCGTTATTAACATGTTACGTTCTGCCACTTACTTCAGCTCAACGAATTTACCGCCCTGAACCTGAAAGACGGAGAAGCCAACACCTTCGGCGTCACCTTTAGCGTCAAACTTGATTTTGCCGACCGCAGTCTCTACATAAGAGCTTTTGAGAGCTTTTTCCAGAGCGGCATACTCGGTGCCACCGGCAACCTCAATCGCGTTAAGAATAACCTGCATAGCGGCATAACCCTGGTCAAAGAAAGTGCCAGGCTCTTTACCGTATTTACTGGTGTAGTCTGCTTTGGCCTTCTGATTTACAGCATAATCAGAAACATCCATCGGACCGGTTGCGTAAACGCCTTCAGCGTCTTTGCCAGCGATTTCGAGGAAACCGTTGCCTTTGACACCGTCAGGACCGATGAAAAGGAATTTTCATGCGCTTCTTATTCATCTGGGAAACCAGTTTGGAGGCTTCCGGATGGTAACCACCAAAGATAACCGCATCAGCCTTTTCGCGACGAACTTTCTGTACGACTGCGGAGTAATCCATAGCTCCAGGGAGTAACGCCTTCAAAGAGAACAACTTCAGCCTTTACCACCAGCTTCTATAAATTGCTTGGCGAAATCAGCAAAACCTTTGCCGTAGTCACCTTTGTCATGAAGGATGGCAATTCTCTTGGCGCCGAGTTTGTCGGTAGCAAAATCAGAAGCAAGTTTACCCTGATCATCATCAGGGAGCAATTGTGCGATAGAAGTTAGGATAATCGCCACTCTGGGTCAGAGGAGGATTGGTTGCAGAAGGGGAAACAGCAATAATTTTGGCTTCTTTGTAGATACCCATAGCTGCTTTGGTTGCTCCGGAGCAAACATGGCCGATGACCACGTCAACACCTAGGGAAACCAGCTTTGTAGCAGCATTGGTCGCAATCTCAGGCTTACACTGGTCATCCATAGGCAGTACTTCTATCTGCATGCCAAGCACACCACCGGCGGCATTGACTTGCGCGGCAACCATTTCAGCGGCTTCCTTGGTAGGAATGCCATAAGGGGCCAAGTCACCTGTATGGGGACCTGCTACACCAATTTTGATCGTGTCTGCGGCAAAACCGGTAGCTGGCATAATCATGCCCAACAAAGCCACCATAACAAGGTTTTTGATTACTGTCTTACGCATACTGCCTCCTTTTGAAAACCAACATTTTGTTTATGACCAATAGAACAGTCTTTTGTTATAAGAGAAAGAACCTTCGTACGTCAAGATTTAATCAGAGGGGAGAGAACTAAAGAGGTATTTATCTGGATTTAGGAAAATTTTCAGGGCTTTCGGGACTATAAGGACGGGAGATATTCAAAGATAAAGTTACGCGCAACCCGGATTTCAACGAGGGCGTGGACTACAGGTAATCCTGACGACTATAGAGACGCAAGTCCCTCTCGCTGAGCAGTTCTGAATGCAGGCAACCGAGTCGCTGGCAGATGCCGATGCATTGTGAGAAATGGGCCTTCTGCGAAGTAAAAAGTGCAACCAGATGGGCACCACAGGGGCAGACATTATAGACGGGGAAGGGCTCAGAACAGGTCGGGCAACAGATATCAACGACCTCGCCAAGCTGCTTTTCGAAGTCGATAAAGGTTCGACCCCGGTCACCAATAACAGGGCTGATGACCAGCAAGCCTTCATTTGTTTTGTTTTTTATCTTGAGAGTAAGCCCGAGGTGGCCATGGAACTGTGCTTTATCCGTTAAGATCGTATGTCCATTCGGACAGTAGCATTCGGTAATGACTTCACTCTTCTGCGGATCTTGATCAACGATGACTTCGCGCTTTTGTGTCTGGTGTCCACCCAGTAAGAGCCAATTTATAGACATAGTTACATCCCCGTTTATGGTGATTTAAAATTCCTAATTAATCACCACAATAAATATCATTTTTCCTCAAATGAGGGAAGCATAGAAGTTATCCAGACTTCCCTCATACTATTCAGACATAAATTATTCAAGGAGAACCAGCAGGTCGCCCTGATCAACCTGATCGCCTTCACCAAAACGAACGTCAGCAACCACGGCGTCTACCTTGGCCTTGACGTTAGTTTCCATCTTCATTGCCTCTGTGGTCAACAAGGTGTCGCCGGCGGAGACCTTCTCACCGACACTCACCATCACTTTAAAGACCTTGCCTGGCATCGGTGCACCGACATGCTTGACATTGGCCGGATCAGCCTTCTCGTGACTGACATCATCTGTCTCTACCGAAAAGTCCTTAACCGAGACCACACGCGGTTCACCATTCAGTTCAAAGTAGATATTTCGGGTGCCGTCTTCATGGACCCGGCCCACGGCGTTCAGCTTGATAATCAGGGTCTTGCCAGCTTCGATATCAATACTGACTTCGTCACCAACGTCCAGACCGTAAAAGAAGACCGGGGTGGGTAGAAAGGATGTGTCACTATATTCCTGACGGAAGCGATCGTACTCTTCAAATACGCCTGGGTAGAGCACAGCCGAGAGGACATCACGGTCGCTGACATTGTGACCGAGTTTGGTCTGTAATTCCTCTTTCTTGGCACCAAAATCGACCGGTTCAAGAAATTCTCCAGGACGACAGGTAAGTGGCCGCTCGCCCTTGAGGATGATCTTCTGAAGCTCTGGAGGAAAACCACCAACCGGCTGGCCAATCATGCCCTTGAAAAAATCGACCACACCCTGGGGGAAAGCGAGCTCCTCACCCTTGTTGAAGACATCCTCCGGTTCAAGATTATTCTGCACCATGAACATCGCCATATCACCGACAATTTTTGACGACGGGGTCACCTTGATGATGTCACCGAACATGTCGTTGACTTTGCGGTACATCTCCTTGCACTCCTCCCAGCGATTCCCCAGGCCCAAGCCCTCTACCTGAGGTTTGTAATTGGAATACTGACCACCGGGGATTTCGTGATGGTAAACCTGAGCTGTGCCACTGCGCAGTTCCGATTCAAAAGGTTCGTAGTAAGTGCGGACAGTCTCCCAGTAGTTGGCCAACCTCTGCATACCGTTCTGGTCAAGCTGTGGATCCCAGATTGAGCCTTCCAGAGTAGCAAGCAGAGCGTTCATATTCGGCTGAGCGGTCAAACCCGAGACCGAGGAGAGTGCCACATCGACAATATCAACCCCAGCCTGAGCAGCCATCAGCAGCATGGAGCCGCCGTTGCTTGACGTATCATGGGTGTGCAGATGAATAGGAATACCAATTTCGTTTTTCAATGCCTTGATCAGTTTCTCGGCAGCAAAGGGCTTGAGCAGACCAGCCATATCTTTAATCGCCAAGATATGGGCCCCCATACTCTCCAGCTCTTTAGCCAGGTTGACATAGTACTGTAAGGGATACTTGTCACGTTTTGAATCAAGAATATCGCCGGTATAACACATAGATGCTTCGCAAATAGAGCTGGTCCGCTCACGTACGGCCTCCATGGCCACCTGCATCCCTTTTGTCCAGTTCAGTGAATCGAAGATACGAAATACGTCAATACCACTTTGAGCAGCTTTAACGGTAAACTCCTGGACGACATTATCAGGATAGTTGGTATAGCCGACAGCATTGGAGCCACGCAACAACATTTGGAAAAGGATGTTCGGCACCTTCTTACGTAGTCGATCCAACCGCTCCCAAGGGTCTTCGGTCAAGAACCGCATGGAGACATCGTAGGTCGCTCCACCCCACATTTCGAGAGAGAAAAGACCACCGCCAAGATGCGCCGTCGCTTCGGCAATACGATCGAGGTCATAGGTTCGAACCCGGGTTGCCAGTAACGATTGGTGGGCGTCACGCCAGGTCGTGTCGGTGATCAGTAGCTGCTTGTTCTTGCGCACCCAGTCAGCCAGGCCCTCTGGCCCTTTATCGAGTAGGATGTCACGGGTACCACGGGGGTGCTGTTGACCGTATTCGATTTCCGGCACCTCCGGCTCACGCAGGTCACGGAAGTTAAGCCGTTTTTCCGGTTTGATCCCGGGATAGCCATTAACCGTAGTATGACCGATGAGACTGAGGATCTTATTGGCGCGGTCTTTCTTGACAGCAAATTCAAAGACTTCTGGATGCTTGTCAAGAAAGGAAGTGTCACACTTACCTTCGAGAAAAACCGGATGTGTAATCACCCTCTCAAGGAAACCGATATTGGTCTTTACCCCACGGATGCGGAATTCCTGCAGGGCACGATGCATGGTGCGTGAGGCATCGTCAAAGGTCAGTCCCCATGTCGAGATTTTGACAAGTAAGGAATCGTAGTGGGGGGTAATTATGGCACCAGCATAACCAGCAGCAGCATCGAGACGCACACCAAAACCAGCTGCGGTTCGGTAGGCTTTGATAGTGCCGAAATCAGGCGAGAAATTATTCTTCGGGTCTTCCGTGGTAATTCGGCTCTGGATTGCGTAACCGCGCAGCTCAATGTCTTTCTGACTTTTGATGCCGATCTCCGGATCCGAGAGCTTGTGACCCTGAGCAATGCGAATCTGCATCTGTACCAGATTGCGCATGGTCACCAGTTCGGTGACAGTGTGTTCTACCTGTATCCGTGGATTCACCTCAATGAAGAAGAAGTTTCCTTTTTTGTCCATCAGGAACTCGACGGTTCCAGCATTGCGATAGTTGACGTGCCTGGCCAGAGCCAGGGCATAATCGCAAACTTCTTTGCGTTTCTTGTTAGTGAGGTAGAGAGATGGAGCAATCTCGATCACCTTCTGGTGACGGCGCTGAATAGAGCAATCCCGCTCGTAGAAATGTACAATATTCCCATAGTTGTCACCAAGAATCTGCACTTCTACATGTTTTGGATTTTCAACAAATTTCTCAAGGAAAATAGTCGCATCACCAAAAGCCGCTTTGGCCTCCGACGCCGCGGATTTGAGCCCATCAAGAAGTTCCTTCTGATTTTGTGCAACCCGCATACCACGGCCACCACCACCGGAACTCGCCTTGACAATAACCGGGTATCCGACTTCCTTGGCAAAGATCAACGCCTCTTCTTCATTGCGAATAGGATCGTCAGTGCCGGGGACAACAGGAACCCCGGCGTCTACTGCCACCTTGCGACCGGAAATTTTGTCGCCGACACTGCGTTGAGACTCTGGCGTTGGACCGATAAAAACGATACCGGCGCGCTCACAAGCTTCCGCAAATTCTGCATTTTCGGAGAGAAATCCGTAACCGGGATGGATCGCGTCAACATCCTTCTTACGTGCCAGGTCAATAATTTCATCAATACTCAGATAAGCATCGACAGGCCCCTTTCCTTTACCAATAATGTAGGCCTCATCAGCCTTATAACGATGCAAGGAAAGTTTGTCTTCTTCTGAGTATATTGCCACCGTACTGATACCGAGCTCTGTACAGGCGCGAAAAATTCGGATAGCAATTTCACCGCGGTTCGCGGCCATAACTTTACGGAATTTTTTGATTGGCATATCGATTGTTCTCCCAGGAAGGTCAGCAGGGCCGTTTATGTAAACTAAAATTCTACAGCCACATTAAATATTTAGTCTAAGTAAAAATTTTCAATAAATTTAAATACTTACGCCGTTTGGCGATGCCAATCTAAGCAAAACAGGAAGCCGTGTGTCAAGCAAAAAACCGTTCTATTATCAACCTGTTGAAATAACTGATAATAATTACCTTTATTCGAACTCCAAATTTGCAGGACACGAAGAGAGTTGCAAAAAGAGTTCATTGCAGCAATGTCTGGCCTGAAAGCTAATATCCTTGCAAGCCATTAATGTTCATGGTAATTTGCCTACAACGTCAATTTCATGACGCACAAATGGAGTTTACACGCATGAACAATGCCTCCCGCATCCTGTTCATAGATGATGAACCTGGTAGTCGCGAAAGCCTCACTCTGCTGTTGAACGTGAAGGCTACCAAGTGGAAGCGGTTGCTGCCGGCGAGGAGGCACTAAGCCTGCTCTCCGAAAAAAGTTACGACGTCATCATCACCGACCTCTTCCTGCCTGGTGTAAGCGGCATTGATATCCTTAAATACGTCAAAGAGAACTCCCTGCCCTGCAACGTCATCCTGATTACCGGCAACGCTTCTGCAGAAACTGCAGTCAAAGCCATGAAGGAAGGGGCTTTCGACTACATCACAAAACCGGTAAATTTTGACAAGCTAAAGGTTCTGGTCGCCAAGGCTATTGAGAAAAGCCGTCTGGTTGCTGAGAACCTGTACCTGCGACAGCAACTGCGTGGTAAATACAAATTCGACAACATCATCGGCAATAGCCCGGCTATTCAACAGGTTTTTGCACGAATGGAAAAGATCCTTGTTACCGATTCTACGGTGCTTATCCTTGGTGAATCCGGGACAGGCAAAGAGTTGGTGGCACGGGCGATTCATTACAACGGCCTACGTAAAGAGAAACCATTTATAGCTATCAACTGCGGAGCGATTCCTGCCGGGTTACTGGAGAGTGAACTTTTCGGCCATATGCGTGGTTCATTCACAGGTGCCGTTGCCGACAAGCCAGGGAAGTTTGAGTTGGCCAACAAGGGGACTATTTTTCTTGATGAAATAGGCACCATGCCATTGCAACTGCAGATGAAATTGTTACGTGTACTCCAGGAGCAAGAAGTTGAACGGGTCGGTTCAACCAGCCGGACAAAATTGGATATTCGCGTGATTTCTGCTACAAATGCCGACCTTGAAGAGAGGGTTCAGCGTGAGGATTTTCGCGAGGACCTATATTACCGTTTGAATGTCATTCCTATTCATCTCCCCCCGCTACGGGATCGTCGTGAAGACATCCCATTGCTCGCCAAGCATTTCCTGCGAAAAATATGCAAAGACATGCGCCGACCGTTGATGGAGATAACCCCGGAGGCAGTCATAGCCCTGGAAGGTTACAAATGGCCGGGCAATGTTCGCGAGATGGAAAATGTCATTGAGCGTACAATTGCTCTGACAGACAGCGACATTATTGATCTACAGGATTTACCTTCACAAATTGGCGGAGTTGACCGGAAACATAGTCTTTTGCCGTCATTGCAAATACCTGAAGAAGGTCTTGATCTGGCAAATGCAATCGCACATATCGAACAGACATTCATCAAGCAAGCCATGGATAAATCTTCAAACATCAAGGCCCGTGCTGCCTCATTGCTGAATATTAATCGCACCACTCTGGTTGAAAAAATCAAGCGTTACGGTATGTAATATATTAACAAACCCTCTCTGCATATACATAATATAGGGAGGACAACATGACACAGGAGGCATCAATGGTGACCACCATGCTAGGCAGTATTGTCTATGCCATTATTATTCTCGCAATCGGCTTCTGGGGAGCCAAGCTTATCACTCGTTTGGTCAAAGGGTTAATGGAGCGGCATGAAGCAGATCCGGCTTTAACTGGTTTTCTTGGCAACCTGGTCAACGCCCTTGTCATCACTTTTGCTGTTATCGCGGCATTAAACCAGCTGGGTATCCAGACCACTTCTTTGATTGCCATCGTCGGTGCTGCTGGTCTGGCCATTGGTTTAGCTCTAAAGGATAGTCTGGGTAACTTTGCTGCTGGAGTCATGATTCTTATTTTTAAACAATTTAAAGTGGGGGACGTAATTGAAGCCGCCGGAGTTCTTGGTGTGGTAGAGACACTCAATATTTTCTCCACCCAGCTAAAAACGGGGGACAACAAGACCATCTTTGTTCCAAATGGCAAATTAATTGGTGACAACATCATCAACTATTCAACAAAACCAACCCGTCGAGTCGACTTGGTCATTGGCGTTAGCTACGATGCAGATCTGAGTCACGTTAAATCAGTCCTTGAGGACATCCTGTCCAAAGACAGTCGTATCCTGAAGGAGCCTGCACCAACGATTGGAGTCTTGGAATTGGCAGATAACAGCGTAAACTTCGCCGTTCGCCCCTGGGTCGCCGCCGCCGACTATTGGGGAGTCTATTTTGACCTACATGCCGGGGTAAAAACACGCTTTGACGAAGAAGGGATTGGCATCCCCTACCCGCAACGTGATGTGCATCTATACCAGAAGGAAACTTCTAAAGAGGAATCGAGCTGAAAAATGCGAAAACAAACTTGAAACAATCTGTTTTTATTCCACCCGGCCTGGCATTTCTGTCAGGCCGGTTTTTTCTGAAATAACTCCTTAATAACTATCACAATCGTCTGACTAATCAAATCTACAGTCACCAGATCACCTTTTACAAAATTCTATTAAATATTTCTTGACAATATCACTTTGAATCTCTATTTTGAAAACGGTTTTCAAGATCACAAACATCACAGGAGTCTTATTAATGAAGAAGCATCATCTTTTAGCTGCACTAGTGTTAACCCTGCTCTCTCTGGGCGCAACGAATACCTTTGCCGAAGAATTGGTTATCTACTCAGCCCGTAACGAACAGCTAATCAAACCGTTATTCGATGCTTACACAAAAGAAACCGGCACTGAAATATCTTTCATTACTGATAAGGCTGGCCCGCTGCTACAACGACTCAAGGCTGAGGGCAAGAACACCCGCGCGGACCTGTTGATCACCGTCGACGCAGGCAATCTGTGGCATGCAGCCCGAGAAGGCGTCCTACAGCCTGTTGAATCGAAAATTTTACAGGCGAACATACCTGTCCATCTTCGCGACCCAGGCAATCAATGGTTCGGACTGTCGCTACGGGCAAGGACTATCGTCTACAGTACAGAGCGTGTTAAGCCAGCAGACCTGTCAACCTACGAAGAACTGGGAGCCCCCCAATGGAAAGACCGTCTATTACTGAGGACATCCAAGAAAGTCTACAACCAGTCACTGGTGGCAATGCTGATTGCCGAGCATGGTGAGGACGGAGCAGAAAAGGTTATCCGATCCTGGGTGGCTAATCTTGCTGCCAAGCCTTTTTCCAACGACACCAAGGTGATGCAGGCGATTCTTGCTGGACAAGGGCGACGTCGGCATTGTCAACACCTACTATTTCGGTCGTCTGTTGAAAAAAGATCCAGAGTTGAAACTAGCCCTCTTCTGGCCAAACCAAAACAGCACAGGCGTTCATGTTAATGTTTCCGGTGCCGGTGTGACCAAGCATGCCAAGCACCCTGAAGCCGCAACCAAGTTTCTGGAATGGCTCTCTTCGGAAAAGGCCCAGAACCTTTTTGCTGACGCCAACATGGAGTACCCCGTCAACCAGAGTGTAGAAGCTCATCTCTACGTTGCCGCCTGGGGCGATTTCAAAGCAAGCGGACAGAATCTCGCCAACGCCGGCAAACTTCAGAATCAGGCGATCCGGCTTATGGATCGCGCTGACTACCGCTAGGTCGTTGGGTCGTTGATGCAACAAACAAAACACATAACAACTGAAGCCTCCTTGCGAGGCTTCAGTCGTTTAATCCCACGGCCCAGTGGCTGGCAGTGTTTTACACTGATCATCGCACTTTTGGTGCTCATCCCATTATCTATCCTTGCCTTTGCCTGGCTGGAACCAGCGTGGGATATCTGGCGACACCTGCAAGAAACATTACTGAGCCGTCTGTTATTAAACACCTTAACTCTGGTTATTGGTGTTTCAACAGGCACCCTTTTACTCGGCATCAGCTTAGCCTGGTTGACTGGTGCCTGTGAGTTTCCTGGACGCAAACACTTTTCCTGGTCACTTCTGCTACCACTGGCCATGCCAACCTATGTACTGGCTTTTGTGTCTCTTGGTATTTTTGACTTTTCAGGGCCAGTGCAAACGCAACTACGAGCCTGGTTCGGCCGCAGCATCTGGTTCCCGGACATGCGCTCTGCCGGTGGCGTTATTCTGGTCATGACTCTGGCATTGTACCCCTATGTATACCTGCTGACACGTAACGCGTTTCGTACTCAAGGCAAACGTGCTCTCGAAGCAGCAGAAAGTTTAGGCTGCACACCTGTTGGAGGCTTTTTCAGAGTCGTCTTACCGATGGCCAGACCATGGATTGCGGGTGGAGTCACCCTCGTCATGATGGAAGCTTTAGCAGATTTCGGTGCCGTCTCTATCTTTAATTACGACACCTTTACTACAGCTATCTACAAAACCTGGTTCGGCTTTTTCTCGTTGCCTGCTGCTGCACAACTGTCATCATTACTGGTGGCTATGGTCTTTCTTCTGGTGGCTCTGGAACAACGACTGCGCAAACGGATGCGGTTTGCCCAGAGTAGATTGGCACCACAGGCGGATCGAGTTCAACTGACAGGTACATGCCGTTGGCTGGCAACAGGTTATTGTTCGCTGATTCTGTCTATTGCGTTCTTATTGCCATCCCTGCAGCTCTTCAGATGGTCACTCAATGTTTTTCATGAGGAATTTGACAGCCGTTACTTAGGTCTGCTCGGCCATTCACTACTTCTTGCTCTCATTGCCGCTGTCGTGATCACTGCAGTAGCTCTGCTACTTTCTTATGCAGGACGACGACATAGTGATCGTTTGACCCATGCTCTGATCCGTACTGCCACTCTCGGCTATGCCTTGCCTGGCACTGTACTGGCCGTCGGCATTTTCATCCCTCTTGCCTGGCTCGACAATCTTATGATTGACCTTGCTCACAACCTGTTCGGCATAGACATCCCACAACTGCTACAAGGGACGGTTCTGATCATGATTGTAGCTTACACAATCCGCTTTATGGCCGCTGGCTTCAAATCGATAGACAGTTCCATGCATCGGGTCACAACCAACATTGATGAGGCTTCTCGTCTCATGGGGCTACGCGGCATCAAATTGCTTGCAAGCGTGCATTTACCGATGTTGCGCGGTGGGATTTTTACGGCACTGACATTGGCCTTTGTTGATGTCATGAAGGAAATGCCCATTACTCTGATGACCCGTCCTTTCGGCTGGGACACTCTGGCTGTAAAAATTTTCGAACTGACGTCTGAAGGAGAATGGGAACGAGCGGCACTTCCGGCCCTGACCTTGGTTTTGTGTGGTCTGCTACCGATTGTTCTGCTAATGCGGGAAACGGATAAGTGATAGGGGCTGGGAACTAGCCTTTATTTTTCATTTTGTGGAGTCTACAGTGACTAACGAAAAAAGTATTGTTCTTGATCTGAAACAGATTACCCAGGCCTATGACCGCCAACTGGTCGTAAAGGATCTTTCTCTAACTCTCCGGAGTGGTGAAATTGGCTGTCTTCTCGGCGCAAGCGGCTGTGGCAAGACCACAGTATTAAGAACGATTGCCGGATTCGAAAAACTGCTGGATGGCGAAATTTTCCTGAACGGCGCATGTGTTAGTAAAAATGGCTATCAACTGCCACCGGCTAAACGCAAGATCGGCATGGTGTTTCAGGATTACGCATTATTTCCGCACCTGACGATCTACGACAATATTGCTTTCGGTTTGAAGGGCATGGAGAAAGCAATGCTGATTCGTCGGGTCAACGAAGCACTAGAACTGGTAGGGCTCCACAGCGAACACGACAAATATCCTCACGAAATCTCGGGTGGTCAACAACAACGGGTGGCTCTGGCCCGCGCCCTGGCCCCCAAACCACAGCTTCTGCTGATGGATGAACCTTTTTCCAACCTTGATGTCACCTTAAGAGAACGCCTTTCCATGGAGGTCCGTGACATTCTCAAGGAATATGGCACAACAGCCCTCTTCGTCACCCACAATCAGAACGAAGCTTTTGCAGTTGCCGATCGTATCGGCGTTATGTACAACGGCGAAATTCTGCAATGGGACAGCGCCCACAATCTCTATCACCAACCCGTCAGTCCCCGCATCGCCGAATTTGTCGGCGAAGGGACATTGATCAAAGGAGTCGTCCGCGACAACAATCAGGTAGAAACCGGCCTCGGCCTGCTCGATGGTGTCATGGCTGCGACTATGCCATCAGACACAGCGGTACAACTGTTGATCCGGCCGGAAGATATCATTCATGATGATAATAGCCCGGTCAAAGCAGAAGTTATCCGACGTAATTTCCGCGGTGCAAACATCCTTTATACTTTACTACTGGGAAGTGGTGATAAGGTTCAGGCGTTGGTTCCGAGTCATTGCGATCACTTGCCAGGAGAGAAGATTGGCATTTATTCTGATGTACGCCATCTGGTAATTTTTCCAGTGGATGTGCAGAGGAGCAAGTGAAATAGTGCGGTTCAGATTTCGTCTGACAGTCTCCTAGGTAATATGAGAATGAGTTGCGCAAGGATATATAGTAATCGATTCTCGAAGCTTTTCGATGTTACTCCATACTTTGACTTATAAACGTCTCCTGATGTGTCAAGAGTTCCTAAGAATCAGGAGTGATCACCTTTGCTTTTAAATACCACTACCCCTGAATATTCGACTTCTACTTTTCAGTGTCCCTCTTTCCATTTAATAACCCGTCCGATTTTTAATTTTACCTCTTCTTGATAGAATGACCAGAAGAGTTATTGACCGCGGGTTAAGTATCGAAAGGATCTGAGTCGGTCAATCCTATCCGGATCGCATATTTGACTATATCCACTGAGTTTTTCATACCAAGCTTTTTATAGATACTAGTGCGATGTTTTTCTCCTGTTTTTGTGCTTATTTCAAGTATTTTACAGATTTCATTATTTGACTTGCTGTCCATCATGAGCCTGAAAACCTGCTTCTCCCGAACGGAGAGGGTATCGTATCTCTGGAGCTCTGGAAGGTTAGTAGCATGCTTTTCCTGACGGAAAAAGTTTACCAATGTCTCTTGGATTTGGTCGCTAAAATAATATTTACCCTGAAGGACATTATTGATGGCTTCTAGCAGGGCTTCACCCGAATCACCTTTCAGAACATAAGCATGTGCTCCCGAACGAAGCGCTTCCTGGGCAAAGGATTCCTTACCATACATCGAGAGAATAATAATCTTCACGGCTGGTAAAATATTTCGCAAGGCTGAGATTGTCTCCAGCCCCCCCATTTCAGGCATGGCAACATCAAGGATCACCAGGTCAGGTTGGGTTTTCTCGGCAAACTCCAAGGCGTCTTTCCCGTTCACCGCCTCACCGACAACCTCGATTCCTTCTTCGGAGTCCAATATTTTTCTCAGGCCGGCGCGTACTATGGCATGGTCGTCGACAATCAGAATTTTCACATTACTATCCATTTTTATCCTCACTTACTGGCAAGGCGACAATAACAGAGGTCCCTTTTCCAAGCTCACTAACAATCTCAAACTCACCTTGTAAAGCAGCTACTCGTTCACGCATACCAAGCAAACCAATCCCTTGGCGACTTTTGGCAGTAGGTCCCAGTTTTCGGGTATCTAAACCTATGCCATTGTCTTGCACGCATAATATGATTTTAGCTTTTTGTCGCCCGAGAACAATTGAAACCTCAGAAGCTTGTGCATATTTGATGATGTTATTCAAGCTTTCTTGACAGGTTCTGTAGATAGCGACTTCAATGTTCGGGGGTAATTTCTTCTTCAGCTTTCCGACCGCATATTCTTCGTTGATGTCAAGAGTGGGGTGTTGACGGGAGACTTCCGAAATCAAACTACGTAGTGCCGAAACAATCCCCATTTCATCAAGCATGGCTGGGCGAAGTTGGTAGGTTATCTCTCGGATTTCGTTACCCAACTGCGAGATCAACTTAACAATATCCTGAATATCTTCTTTCTGCTGAAGATGGTGTCCCGGCGTGGATTTACGTAACGCATCCATGCCAAACTGGATGGCAGTTAGAGTCTGGCCGCATTGATCATGCAGGTCATGGCTGATTCTTTTACGTTCTTCTTCTGCACTGCTCAATAATTGCCTCGAGAGGTGCTTAATCTCTCCCTCGAACCGTTTATGCTCTTCCCAAAAAGGTCGGTAGAGCAGAAAATAAAATGGTATTAAAAAGGTGAGTAAGATACTCGAATCAATAATTGCTTCGTACTCTCTGGAGAGGGGAGGAAGGTTACTCAGGACGAACATAACTCCAACCTCGCAGATGAAAATTGCGCAGGCCATGAGCAGAGCCATGCCGAGGGGAGTTAGTGCTTTGCGGCTTCGCGGCAGACGGAGTGGAGATCTTGTCGCTTGTACATCCAGAGGTTTATTTGCCATAGCTTTGTTTCCAAAATATTTCCGGGGAGTTACTCAGCGCGTTGCAGTATATTCTACGTTGCAGAACGGCACTACACACAATTACTGACAGACCTGCTGTAGTTTACCACTTCTGTCTCGTGGTTTGATCAATAATAATGAGACTCGAAAGCTTGGCTTACCTCACTTAAAAAGCAATATCTTAAGTTTCAATACAGCATTTGACAGGGAGGAGGGGAAGAAAAGTTACCATCATGAAGAGATTATTATCAAACACGTGAAGCAAACATTCAAAAGTTAATCCTTCCTATTTATACTACTACATTGTATTGGATTACTTAGATCGGCAGAAATGCCAATTCTTACAGACTCTTCAATGTAAGAAAAGGCCACCAAGGACCAAACCCTGGTGGCCATAGTTTTAGCTTCCTAAATGTCTCTATCAATAAGAAGCTGATTTTCCTCTCACAAGTCGTGACTTGTAAGAAAGGGGAGGAGTCAGCCTCTTTCTGGTTGATTGATGGGTTAGCTATTCCTTTCACATACGACAATCATTGTTACCAAGGACAGCACTACTATTACTTATCCGCGAAAATCCTCATTTTTTTCCGTCCCCATCCCAGAGCTTTTTCATGGCTACTAAAAAACAGGTCGAAACGCCCATATCCCTTAATAGCAGAGCCACGATCTTCAACGATTGCGCAACCATACCCATCGACATATATCTTTGTCCCAAAGGAATGAAACTGGGTGTCAGCTGCAGCTGTTCCACAGTGAGGTGCCCATAGCCAAGGGAGAAGCAGTCGGTGAGGAAGCGTCCATGGGTGAGAAAGTGTGTCTGCCGACAACAAACCTGGATACGGAGTTCTTGGTGTCGTTCCGCTCGCAGTCTTACCTGTATATGGCTGACCCTTCCTCGGTCCCACAGAAACATACCTGTTCCAGAAGTCAGGAAATCCATATTCAAAGCCGCAACAAGCCTGACACAGGTCATAACCCGTAAGTTCAGCCTTGATCGATTTCTTAGCCGAGCAGCCAAAAAGGTTCAGGGTCACCAAGAAACTGAGGAACAACAGAACTAATAGTTTTTGCAATGTTTTCATCTTTCAAATCAAGTTATTGTGCTTTTATGTTACGTGGACTAAATGTCTTCTTAAATCTCACTGGGGTATATTCCCCGCAGCTTGCTGCGATTGAGATTAGCATTAAGTCAGTTTGATACCTCACTGCTTGCGGCGGAGTTGTTCATTATCTCTCTCAATAAGAAGCCGCTTTCTTCACAGATGTCGTGGTTTTCAAGAAAGCGACTACCAAGAGGGCGTCGAGAATCCAAAATCATGCCATGCCGAAGGCCCAGAGAAGACCTATCACTATAAATACAGATGGGAGCAGGTTTCCGACAGGTAGTCGCTTGATACCAAGTAGGTCGATAGCTATAGCAACTATCAATAACCCACCCACGGCGTTCATTTCGGTGACTACCGATTCAGTCAAAACAGTATCAGCAAGTCCTGCCGCTAAGGTGATGCCACCCTGGTATATGAGTAGGGGGATTATAGAGAAGACTACGCCGATGCCGAGCGTGGAGGTCAGAGCTATCGATGCGATGCCATCAAGAGCTGCCTTTGCGTAAAGGATCGTCGGTTTCCCACCCAGCCCATCCTGTAGAGCACCCATAATAGCCATGGCGCCCACACAATAGAGCAAGCTCGCAGTGACAAACCCTTCTGAAACTTTACCCATGCCTGAAAAACGTCGTTGCAAATATTCGCCGAAGTCTTCTAGCCGTTTTTCTATGCCTAGTCCTTCGCCAACAATACCACCAAAAACTAATCCACCAATCACAATCATAATCTGATTGCTCTGCAGGGCAAGTTGCAGACCGATAAGCAGGACCGCAAGTCCCAAGCCCACCATCATGGTCTGTCTCATTCTGGCAGAGAGATAGTTCCCGACCAACTTGCCGGCCAAACAGCCAACAATAATAGCTGCGACATTTACTAACGTTCCTTGAAGAATCATGAGCTACCCCGCAACTTAGTTTTTAACAAGCAGCCAAAGGTAGCACAACAAAGTTTGTATATTCAATCCGCATCCTGACTTTTAGAGTTTTAAAGTCCTTCCTAAATGTATCTATCAATAATAAGCCGATATTCTTCTCAGAAGTGGTGGTGTTGATACACTTTCTGTTATTTAGAAGACGAATAAAACTTTACGAACAATACTAGGCGCCCTACCCCTAAAAAGAATGCTGCAAAAGCTGGAACCGCAAATGAGATCAGTGCGAATGTCAAAATGAGCCAGTTATCAATTGAACTCCACATGGCCCATGCAACCAATAGAGCAAACAAGCCAAATAGAATTAGGAATAGCCCATACATTAGATTGGAAAATGGGTTCTCAAGCTTGTTTGGAACAAACATTCTTACCTGCCTTTAGTTGTCCTGAACACCTCGGTCCTGACACACGTTCGTTAATGCTTCAGGAGCGTGCCACTGACACACTTAAGAAATTCTCAGAAATCCTCTCACATTGTTTTGATTCAGTCAAACTGACAGAAAAGCATAATTCCTACTGATCCTGACAAATAATAAATGACCATTCGTTACAAAACGACCATAATGACAACTTGGGTTTGATTAGATCTGACAATGTCTGTCAGATCAAGTCACGATGACTACAAAGTTAAAAGCAGCGGGGTTCACCCTATCAGGCGACAACAGGTGAAATCAGCGTTATCTGACTCCGTAGCAACAATACTCTTTATATCTACCCCGTCGGACTTAGCTTTCCCGTCATCGACTCGATCTTTATCCTGACAACCTTGGTCTGACTATCGAGTTTTTCTATATACTTCCGACCCTCCTCGACAAAATCCGCTGAATACTTTTCGATCAGACTGACCAGTGCCTCATATTTTTCTTCCCCCAGAACCACCGCTGCCGTACCGGTAACAATCACACTTTCAAATTCTGATGTGAATTCAGCAGGGATCACTCTGGTTCGGCCAACGACACAAAAAGAAGTCTTCTCATTGGCAAACAGGTTGTCGAGCTTGTGGCCTTCCAAGGCACAATGGAAGTAGAGGCAATTATCCTTGAGGGAATAATTCAAGGGCACACCGTAGGGTTGCCCGGCTTCGTCAACCGTTGATAAGACACCGTATTCACCTTCCTGCAAAATTCGAACAATGTCATCATTCGGTAAAGCTTTATCACTTCTTCTCATCGCATAGCTCCATACGTTTTTTGCCAATCACAGCAATTCATTTATGATTTTCTGCTTTTGCAGATCAATCTTCTCGCAAACTCTGGTAAGGCGTAAAATACGCGCGATAACCAAGCCTAAGAATCAGGAAAGTGGTTAAAGAAACGCTGCCGGTGATCACGCACATGATTGCGATCTGGTATTTGACTGCAATCAACGGCTCGGTTCCGGAAAGAATCTGTCCAGTCATCATGCCAGGGAGAAAAACCAACCCCATGGCGGCCATGGCATTTACGGATGGGATAAGCGCCGCCCTAAATGCACTACTGACAGCCGTCTCGGAAACGGCCTGGATGCTACCGCCAAGACAGAGTGCTGTTTCTATCTCGTCACGCCGTTCACTAAACTCTGCGGCCAGACGCTCTACCGCAAGACTCGCACCGGTCATCGAGTTACCGATTATCATGCCAGCCAGGGGGATCAGGTAACGCGGATCGTACCAGGGTTCCAGACCTATCACCAGAGAACAGAAAAAGAAGGTCATGCCGCCACAACCAAAAAGGATTGCCGTACCAACTACACGGTAAAAATGCGGCATTTTCTTTTTCACCCGGGCACCGATGGTCTGCACCGCGAAACCGATCATCACGATCAGAATCAGCAGAACCGGCAGAGCAGTTTCCAGGGCAAAGATCAGGTGTAGGACATATCCGACCACGATTAGCTGTACGAACATACGTAAACCGGACCAGAAGAGATCCTTGCTTTGACCGGCTTTGAGCAGATGGGCCAGCCCGATACTCATCAACAAGAGACTGTAAACTGTAACCAGATCCCACAGGCTGAGGTCTATAATCGTGGTGTTCATTCCACCACCTCCACATCATCTGACGATTCCAGGGAGAGAAACGAACGGACTTCTGCTGTAGTCGGATGATTCAGAATTTGATTAGAGGAGCCCTCTTCAACAATGGCTCCGTTCATCAGAAACGCAATACGATCAGCACAGCGCTCGGTCAGGCGTAAATCGTGAGTGACGAAAATAATCGCCAGCCCCTTCTCCCGAGCAAGTTGGCGAAAAGTCAGCGCCAGCTGATCGGCAGTGGGTCGATCAAGTGCGCTGGTTGGTTCATCAAGAAGCAAAGCCTGACAAGGACCGACCATGGCACGAGCCAGGCAAACTCTCTGTTGCTGACCAACCGAAAGCTTGCGGGCATCACGATCAAGCCAGGAAGAGTCAACGTGACATAGCTCGAGAAGTTCCAGCTGCTCGGGATCATCAAGATCGGGTAACACATTTCGACGTAATTTGGCAGGGGCCTGCAAATTGTCTCGGACAGTACCAGGGAAAAGGAAAGGTTTTTGGGAGACAAGAGGAATGCGAGCACGTAATGCCGGTGGAGATATATTTTTGATGTCCTCGCCAGCGAGAAGGATCTCACCACGATCAGGTTCGAGCAGCCGATTAAACAACCTCAGTAGAGAACTCTTACCACTCCCCGAGGGACCGACGACAGCAAGGATTTCACCAGCTCTAACCTCAAGAGTTGTTTCATGCAAGACGCACTGCAACTGCCCCGACTCACTCGGGCGGCTGGCAACAACCTGCCGTGCCCACAGTAAAGGCACGTCATGGTTCATGAGCCATCGCCCTCAGCACTCAGCAGACGCAAAACCTCTTTCATATCCTCCCAAACATCCCGCTTGCTCTCCGGGTTGCGCAACAGATAGGCAGGATGATAGGTCGGCATCAGAGGAATCCCCTGGTATTCTTGCCATTCGCCACGCAAACGGCTGATCGGTGTCCTGGTTTTCAGCAAGCTATGCACAGCAAAACGACCCAAACCTATGATTACCTGCGGTCGAATTGCCGCAATTTGTCGAATCAGGAAGGCCTCGCAGGTCGCCACCTCCTCTGGTTGGGGATCACGGTTGTTCGGTGGGTGACACTTAAGGACGTTACAGATATATACTTCTTCGCGCAGCATGCCCATGGCCAACAGAATTCGATCAAGCAGTTGACCTGCCTCACCAACAAAAGGCTCTCCCTTGAGGTCTTCTTCACGACCGGGAGCTTCTCCAACCAAAACCAGGCGCGCATTCGGGTTACCTACACCGTAAACCAGTTTCGTCCGCGAAGCGGCAAGACCACAGCGCTGACAATCACCGAGTTCTTCACGAACAGTTTCGAGACTCCCCTCTAAACTCGCATTTGTTTCAGAGCACTGTTGATTCTTATTTGTATCAGTCAAATCTACGGTTTGGCTCTCAATGCCGAGATCAGAGAGGTATTCAAACTGGCTGCGTGCCGAGGCCAGAGTTTCACGAATTTCATTTATGAGTAGTTCAGACATAATTAACTGACAAATCCATATGAAAGTGTATTATTCTAGCAAAAAAGGACGGCACACTTATCCAATGAAATGGTTGATCTCTGCTACTTTGACATGTGTCCTGATGCTCCTGCTCTTCCCGTCTGATGCTTTGGCCTGGGGAATCGGTGTTCATTTACAGACTGGCGCCTGGATTCTCGATAATCTGGCCAAACTCCCTGATCCGATACGCATCCTGTTGGCTGCACACCCGAACGACTATCTCTACGGCTGTATCAGTGCCGACATTACTCTGGGGAAGAAATATACCCACTACCTGAAGCACTGCCACTCGTGGCGCATGGGCCGCAAGATCCTCAAACACGCGGCCACCGAAAGCCAGCAGGCTTGCGCCTATGGTTACCTCAGTCACCTGGCTGCCGACACCATCGCCCATTCCTACTTTGTACCCTTCAAGTTGGTCCGCACTTACAACACAGTGTTTCTCAAACATACTTATTGGGAAATGCGTTTCGAGGCCCATGTTGCCCCCGAGACCTGGCCTTTGGCGCGTTCGATCGGTCGGAAAGACTTCTCGGAGAATGATAAACTTTTGCGCAGCATCCTCGCCGATACGATCTTTTCTTTCGCCACCAACAAAAGGCTCTTCAACTCACTGCTGCTTCTGAACCGTCTACAGCAATATCAAAAAGTGTTGCGCTCGCTCGCTAAGACCTCAAAGTGGGCAATCACTCCAGAAGATCAAGAGGAGTACCTTGGCCTAACGAACAAGGCCACCCTCAGTCTCTTGCAGGATGTGGACAATAGTCCCTTCCGGAATGCCGACCCGACCGGAGAGCGCGCCATCAATACGGCCAATATGATCCGTAAGAACCTGCGTACTCTCTGGCTTGATGGCAGGCTGCGCGAAAGTGATACCGATCAGATGTTCGCCGTCATCAAAACCAGGCTTAAGGAAGGAATCTGTCAGCCTGAGGAACTACTAACTCTGCTTTCAGAGGCCTGATGCCTCAATCCTTTGACAACAAAGCAACGACTCTGTCCAGAAGAACCTCAGCGATGGCTTCCTTGGGCATCTGTGGTAACTCTTCCACGTTACCGTCAGCGGTCAGGAATCGCACGATGTTCGTATCACCATCAAACCCGGCACCTTCCTGAGTCACATCGTTGGCGACAATCATATCAAGGTTCTTGTTTGCCAATTTTTCACGGGCGTGTTTCAGTAATTCTTCCGTTTCAGCAGCAAATCCAACCAGGATGCGAGAGCCCTTTTTCTGACCGAGTTCGGCAAGGATATCCGGATTACGCTGCAGGTCGACCGTCATGGTCACGGCACTGGCCTTTTTCAACTTCTGGTCACCACGCACCACTGGCCGAAAATCTGCAACTGCAGCAGCCTTGATGATGAGATCCGCTTGTTCGGCCGCTCCCATGACTGCCTCATACATCTCACGTGCGCTAATGACCTGTATCGTCTCCACACCTTTGGGTTCGCGCAAATTGACTGGACCAGAGATCAGAATAACCCTGGCGCCACGATTACGAGCAGCACAAGCGATAGCATAACCCATTTTGCCTGACGAATAGTTACTGAGGAAACGTATCGGGTCGATCTCTTCGCGCGTTGGCCCAGCTGTTACCAGAACAGTTTTCCCCGCCAGATCATTGCTGCCGAGAAGCGACTGGGCAGAGTTGAAAATTTCTTGAGGATCAGGCAGCTTGCCCTGCCCTTGCCAGCCACATGCCAGCTCGCCATAAACGGGTTCGATAAAATGGTAGCCAAGATCTTCCAGCTTTACATGATTCTCCTGATAGACAGGATTTTCCCACATGTTACTGTTCATAGCCGGAGCAAAGAGCACTTTAGCCCGGGTTGCCATGATTGTCGTCGTCAACAGATCATCGGCGATGCCGTTGGCCACCTTGCCGATAAGATTTGCCGTTGCCGGAGCGATCAGAACCAGGTCGGCACGATCAGCAAGGGAGATATGACCAATCTCCTGCTCCTGAATCAAGATGAAAACCGCCGTATGAACAGGGTTCCCGGAAAGGGTTTGAAATGTCAGAGGAGCAAGGAATTCCTGAGCACTGCGCGTCATAACAACGTGGACTTCAGCCCCGGCCTTGACCAGCAGGCGCAACAACTCGGCAGCCTTGTAGGCGGCAATCCCGCCAGTCACTCCTAGAATAACGCATTGACCTTGCAGCATCTCAGGCTCCATCACCAACACATGGATTCATCGGTCTCACCTGTCCAATCGAGGTATCCGGGGCATGAGCTCGATGGACGTTTGTTTCATCCGGCATTGTGAACAGACGCTCTCGGACACCCTCGACCAGAGCATCAAAATCGCCACCTGGCAGGTCAGTACGACCGATCGACCCGGCAAAAAGGACATCACCGACAAACAAATGCCCATCACTCAACAGACAAATGCTCCCAGGCGAGTGACCTGGCACATGAAAGACAGAAAAAGAATGTTCGCCCACTTCAAAGGTGTCTCCCTGATCGAGGAATCTGTCTGGTTCAGGTGAAGGGGCAACCGTCAGGCCATAAGCCTCAGCGTGATTCCTGGCGTTCTGCAGCAAAGGCAAATCCGCCGCATGCAGCATTAACTCCGCTCCAGTCTCTTCAACCACCACCTGGTTGGCACCGATGTGGTCAAAATGGCAATGTGTATTGACGACTTTGCTGATCTTAAAACCATTGCTCTTGGCCAGTTGAAGAACTCGATTACCATCTTCACCGGGGTCGATAACCACCGCATCATTGGTTTTCTGGCAGGCCACCAGAAAACAGTTCACCTGCAGAGGTCCGACACTGAGTTGATGTATTACAAGTCCGTCACTCATCATTCTTATCCTGTTTTTG